>Ga0206107_1000077_pt1 | contig 100049 bp, 100 predicted proteins | sample 2B0metagenome_FD_148652 | JGI IMG/M metagenome (GOLD analysis project Ga0206107, IMG submission 148652) | Enriched microbial communities from leaf-cutter ant dump, University of Wisconsin, Madison, United States - 2B0 | ecosystem: Environmental > Terrestrial > Nest > Insects nest > Nest dump...
GGTGTTACACCCGAAGCGAACGCTACTGTTCCGTCTTCATTACCAATCGTTACGAAGTCCGTATCTACAGAGCTTGTGAATGTATATTCCGTTCCTGCAGTTACCTGTACAAGTGAGTATTCTCCTGTCCAGGCAGCCGTTGTAATAGAATGAGCTGTACCGTCACATGTCGGTGTATAAGTCGCTGCCGGATATTGTCCGTTTGGTGCATCCAAACAGCCATCGCCACCGGTACCACCCGGCATTGTCACGCTGTATGTGCCAATCAATGTGGCTGTTGCAAGGTCGCTCACATCATCCGCAGGGAAATAAACATTACCACTAGCCGGAGCGGTCAACAGCGCATTATATAAGCCGGCCGAAATACTCCATGTAGCCTCCCCGCTAAACGCCTGTAAGCCGGTCGTGAACGTGGTTGGCGTTGTTGTTGAGTAACTCCAGATGTTCAGTCCCGGCTCGGTGGTATTAAATCGGTACAGTGCCGGTGAGTTGTCTGTCGGTACTGAGGCCGGTGTCAGCGTGGGAGTTCCGACATAGGATGTGGTTCCAATCGTCTGAGTGCCTGCACTGGCGAACACATTCTCAAGATAGAATCCTGTCGTGGTAGGGCCGCTAATCGTACCCGATGAAACTTCACTGGTTGCAGTAATTGTAACCTGGTTCTCTGTCGTCAAATCTATCACCAACACCTGGGCATAAATGCCCACCGATAGCAACAGGAAAAGCGCGGTCAGGCAACACTGCCAGCCACGTGTTCGGCAAAAATGCTTTTGCCGAGAAAATAAATCTTTCCTCATAGTTAAAATGTTAATTAATGTTAATGTTAAAAAATTCTCGGACTAATGTATAAATTGTTTTTGAAATAATTAACTTTTTATTTTAGGAATTTTAAAAAATACCTACAAAAGGGTATGTTTTTTTATTGAACCGAAATGACTAATTTTAACGCGTTATGAAAGTTTCTTATCAATCCTATCGGTTAAAATTTAAAACGCCCGGCGGAACTTCGCGGGGAATTCTCACGGAAAAAGAAACTTTTCTGATGAAACTGAAAACCGGAGGTGACGACGACCCTGAATTCTTTGGTGAATGCGGCTTGTTCAAAGGGTTAAGCGCCGACGATGTACCTGAATATGAACAAAAGTTAAGCTGGGTATCTCATCATTTTTTTGAAGTGGGACAAGAACAACTTTGGGAAGGACTTCGCGAATTCCCATCCATTCAATTTGGGATTGAGCAAATCGTTCAGGCACAAAAGAATTATGATAAAAATTTACACAATGACTTCAATCCCATTCTCTTTCCGTCCGATTTTACTTCCGGCAAAGAAGGAATTCCCATCAACGGGCTCATCTGGATGGGAACGGCGGAATTCATGCGTAAACAAATCAAAGAAAAATTAAACCAAAATTTTCATTGCATCAAAATCAAAATCGGAACGAATTGGGAAGAAGAATTCAAAATCCTTCAAGACCTTAGAAAAGAATTTTCCGAAAACGAACTGGAGTTACGCGTGGACGCCAACGGCGCTTTTAGCTTTGACAAAGCAAAAACGGTTTTAGAAGAATTAGCGGAACTAAAAATCCATTCCATAGAACAGCCCATCAAAGCCGGAAATGCGGAACAAATGGCTGAACTTTGTAAATCCACACCCACGCCCATCGCGCTGGACGAAGAATTAATCGGTGTTTTTTATCCGGAGCAAAAACAAAAACTTCTACAAATCATCCGACCGCAATACATTATATTAAAGCCGAGCCTGGTTGGCGGCTGGAAAGGAAGTGAAGAGTGGATTGATTTCGCAGAACGGCAAAATACCGGCTGGTGGATTACCTCGGCGCTGGAAAGCAATATCGGGCTGAATGCAATCGCGCAATGGACCTATACTCTCAACAAGAAAATGCCACAAGGTTTGGGCACCGGCGGGTTATTTGAAAATAATTTTTATTCACGCCTACAATTAAAAAATGACCAGTTGTATTTTATCTAAATTTACAGAATGAAAAATCTTATCCTAATATATATATGTATAACGACATTTTTGAGTTGTAATAAACAACTGGTTTCAGATTCTCTGACGTATCAAAATCAGTTAAAAGAAGAATTTAAAAATCCCGAAACCACGCCGCTAAAAGAAGATGAAAAACAAGATTTCAAAGGAATTTCATTCTTTCCCGTCAGTAAAAAATACATTGTTGAGGCTGAATTCACAAAAATTGATGACGGAAAAACCCTACCATTTCCGACTTCTGCCAAAAAGGTCAAATATTATAAGGAATACGGGAAACTGAATTTTAAATTAAACAGAAAACCTTATGAGCTGACTATTTATCAGTCAGATCCACCAATTGAAGGCTATGAAAATTCACTGTTCATTCCGTTTACAGACAATACAAACGGCGATTCTAGCTACGGCGGCGGAAGATATCTGGATTTGGAAATTGCAGATATTCAGAATAAAAAAGTCATTTTAGATTTCAACAAAGCCTACAATCCATATTGCGCGTACAGCAAATATTACAATTGCCCGATTCCGCCTGCCAATAATTATCTCGATACAGAAATAAAAGCCGGCGTAAGTTATAAATGATGAAAGTTTTAGATTTTTCCACCCAAAGATTTGATGAATTAAATCCCGAAGTTCCTTGGGAAAAAGAAATTTTCGAATTTCTGGAAGAATGGAATTCGGGAAAAGAATTCATCCTTTCAAAAACTTCCGGTTCAACCGGAATTCCAAAAGAGATTGAGCTTCCCAAACAGGCGATGAAGCTAAGCGCGCAGATGACGGGAAAATTCTTCGGCCTGACAGAAGGAAATTCAGCTTTGCTCTGTCTTCCCGTAAATTTCATCGCAGGAAAAATGATGATTGTCCGCGCCGCGGAATTAAAGCTGAAACTCTATTGCATCGAGCCGAAATCCACGCTTCGACTTGCTTCGACTTGCTTCGACTCCGCTCAGCAACCGGCGCTCAGCAACCGTCGCTCAGCGACCGAAAATTGGTTGCTGAGCGCCGTGTCTGCCGACAGGCAGGAAATCGAAGCATTTGACTTTGCTCCGCTGACGCCCATGCAGGTTGAAAATTCTTTTGATGAATTGCCCAAAATTAGAATTTTACTCATTGGCGGCGCACCGCTTGCAGATTCATTGAGAGAAAAATTATTGCAAATTCCGACAAAAAGTTTTGAGTCCTACGGAATGACCGAAACCATTACACACATTGGTTTGAAAAAAATTTCGGAAGAATTTTTTACCGTCCTGGATAAAGTCAAAATCCGTTTGGATGAAAGGGATTGCTTAGTAATTCAGACGCCTTATTTTGAGAAAGAAATCATTACCAATGATATTGCGGAAATTAAAAATGAAAACCAATTCAAATGGCTGGGGAGGTTTGACAACGTAATTAATTCAGGCGGAATTAAATTATTTCCCGAACAAATTGAGAAAAAACTAAAACTCTACATAAAAGAAGAATTCATCGTTACTTCCCTTCCTGACGAGATTTTGGGGGAGAAACTGGTTCTGGTTATTGAGGGTGCTTCGGCTTGCTTCGACTTGCTTCGACTCCGCTCAGCAACCGAACTTCGAACTTCGAACTTCGAATTTCGAGCTCCGCAACTCGGGAAATATGAAATCCCGAAAGAAATTTATTACATTGAAGAATTCCCGAGAACGGAAAGCGGGAAAATCAAAAGGAATGAATTGATCGAATTAATCAAGCACTAACCTTTTCATTCACTTCATAAACGCCCAGCTGAACAGGCAGAATTGTATTTTCAAAAACAGGTTTTGCTTCTTCCAGCATCACAGTCAAGTCTTTGTAACGGTTGGAAAAATGACCCAGGATTAACTTTCCGGCGTTTGCCTGTTTCGCTATTGTAGCGGCTTCCAAAGCGGTTGTGTGTCCTGTATAATCCGCCATTTCCTTTAAATCATGCAGGAAAGTCGCTTCATGGTAAAGTAAGTCCACATCTTTGATAACAGGAACGATCTGCGGACTGTACCTCGTATCCGAGCAAAAAGCATAACTGCAGGATTTGTCCGGTGCAAAAGTCAGTTCGACATTGGGAACGATTTCCCCGTTCTGCAATTGAAAATCCTTCCCTTTTTTTAAGTTTTCATAGTCACAGATTTCAATCTCGGAATGTTTTCTGACAGCTTCAATATTGAGCTTTCTCGGTTTTGTTTTTTCCCTGAACAGATATCCGTTCGTATAAATCCTGTGGTCAAGCGGAATGGTACGCACCTCGACCTTATCGTCTTCAAAGATCAGTTCGCTTTCTTTGGAATTCAATTCATTAAAAACCAGTTCAAACGAACAATTGGAACGGGTGTGCATCAATTGGTTCATGATGAAATCCCGGATTCCTTCCGGCCCGAAAATATAAAGCGGTGTTTCCTTTCCTAATAATTGCAATGTGCTGATCAGCCCGATCAGTCCAAAAACGTGATCACCATGCAGATGTGAAATAAAAATATGGTTGATCCTGGAAAATTTTGCTTTGGCTTTCCTGAGCTGAACCTGCGTTCCTTCGCCGCAGTCGATCAGAAAATGACGATTAGAAATATCCAGCAACTGTGCTGTAGGGCTTGATTTCTTTTTGGGAATCGCGGAGTTAAATCCTAATATGGTCAGTTTGAGTGACAAGTCTATCTGAGATTTCCGACAAAATTAATCAATTTATGTACCGCTTTGGAACGATGGCTGATTTGATTTTTCTTTTCGGGAGCCATTTCCGCAAAAGTTTCGGTGAATCCGTCGGGAACAAATACCGGATCATAACCAAAACCTTCCATTCCTCTTGGCTGCTCTATGACTTTCCCTTCCGCTTTTCCATCCAGATAAAAAATCCCATTCCCGTTAATCATGCAAAAAATCGTCATGAAATAAGCTGAGCGATTCCGGCTATCGCCCAATTCAGCCAATAATTTTATGATGTTGTCCTTAGTGTTTCCCGTTCCGGCATACCGCGCGGAATAAACACCCGGCGCGCCGCCCAATGCTTCCACAAATAATCCCGAATCATCCGCAAAAACCGGTTTTCCTGCCAGTTTAAAAATCGTTTCGGCTTTGATCCGGGCATTTTCTTCCAGCGTCGAACCGGTTTCTTCAATTTCATCGTGAAAATCAATATCATTTAAAGATAAAAGCTGAATGGATTCAGGAAGCATTTTCCTGATTTCCTGAACTTTATTTTCATTGTGCGAAGCAAAAATCAATTCCATATTGCTTTGTTTTTGGTCAACCTGAAAATTCCCCAACCTGTCAAAACCGCCAGAAAAAACCCGCCGAAAACGATGTACCATTCGTTTGAATTGGTTACGCTTTCTTCCATCGTCCGGTATTTGAGCATCATTAAAAAAGAAACGGTATTGTTCAGTGCATGAAGAAAAATGCAAATCCAGAGTGATTTTGTACGGTAATAAACAAATCCGAAAACGACGCCCAAAAGCCCGGCGCCTAAAAACTGCCAGGGATTCATGTGTGCCAATCCAAATAAAAAAGCGCTGAGAAGGATGGCCAGAAACGGATTTTTATTGTTTTGCAGCAATCCGCGGAGCAAAATTCCCCTGAACAGGATTTCTTCAAAAACCGGCGCGATGATGCAAACCGTGAGGAAACCGGCGATTTTGTAATTGAGCATCATTTCAAAAGCTTCCTTTGTCGAATTGTACAATTCTTCTATAATCCGGTTGCCGGTTGTCGGGAAAATCGACATGAGGTATTCCGCCAAAGGCAAAGTAAAGAAATACAATAAAACAGCGGACAGCACAACGGCTAAATTTACTTTTGTTTTAACGTGTTCCGCTACGGATTTCCAGTTTGTTTTCAGGTAAGGCAAAAGCGCGAAAATGGCCAGCAACCCGCCGGCGAAATAAGAGAACGGCAGCGAAAAATGATAAAATCCTTTCCAGAAACGCGCCGGATAATTGATCACCACGCCGGTCACAACAAAGCTCACGGCTATGACAAATGCCACCAGCACCGCTTTGCGGTAACCGATTTTAAAATATCCGGAGCCTGTTTTGAGAAATTCGTTTTCGTCCAAATTGTCAAATTCATTCATGGTGATAGGGTTTGCCCTGCAAGATAGTAAATGCGCGGTAGATTTGTTCGGCCAAAAATAATCTTACCATCTGGTGGGTAAAGGTCATTTCAGAAAGCGACATTTTTTTGTTGGCTCTTTTGTAAACCTCATCCGAAAATCCATAAGGGCCGCCAATCAAAAAAACAATTTGCTTAAATGACTGGTTCATCAAACTTTGAAGTTCCTGCGCAAAGAGGCTTGAATTCGTCTGTTTGCCTTTTTCATCGAGCAGGATTACATAATCGGTTGGCTGGATTTTGGGAAGGATTAATTCGGCTTCCTTATCTTTTTGTTGTGATTCCGAAAGGTTTTTCCGATTTTTGATATCGGGAATTTCAATTCGTTGGTAATTCCAGTGCTGCGGAAGCCTTTTTTCGTATTTCAGGATCAGTTCTTCCAGCGGCTTTTCGTCTGTCCTGCCTATGCAGATGGTCGTCAGGTTCATTTCTTAAATATGAGGATACAAAATTATGGGTATTAAAACAAAACTGAAACATTTCCTTGACGACAATCCGGTTGTAAATGCTTCCAGAAGATTTAAAATCAAAAGCCTGAACGGCATTTCATTGTACGAACTCATTTCTATCCTCATTCGCGGAATTTCCAAAGGCATTTTCGGAATGCGGGTGGGTGCGGTTTCATGGGCATTCTTTTTCAGCCTGTTCCCGTTTTTGCTTTTCCTGTTCAGCATTTTGCCTTATGCGCCGCTTTATTCGGAAATTGAAAAATTATTATTTTCAGAATTCATTCCCCGGCTTTTGCCCGAAAGGATTACCGACGAAGTAATTAATTACGTGTCTGAAACAGCCCGGACCAAAGATAAAATCCCCGGCGGATGGGTTTTCATCTTACTGACAATCCTGTTATCATCCAACGGTATTACGGTGATGATCAATGGGTTTAATATCTCGCATTATGGTTATGCAAAAAAAAGAAAAGGGATCAACAACCGTGTGATTTCCATCATCTTAACGCTTTTCTTTGTGTTTTTCATCATTGTCCAGCTGATCCTGACTTATTACACTAATTTTATATGGGCCTATATTGAGGAATATGAAACTTTCATAGAAGTTCCTACCATGCTGCATTTATTGAATTTTGTATCGGCAATCCTCTTCTATTTTATTTCATTGGTGATGCTTTATTATTACGGAACAAACATCAAACAGCGTTTCCGGTTTGTGGCACCCGGCGCTTTGATGGCTACGGTTTTATTCTTCATTACCTTATTAGGATTCCAGTTTTATATCAAAGCATTTAACCGTTATGACCTGCTTTACGGCTCGGTGGGTTTGGTGATGATCATGATGATTTTTATTTACATCAATGTTTTGCTCATCATGATCGGATTTGAACTGAACGCGGCAATTCATTATGCGAAAAACAGGAAGGTTAAAGATTAAATAAAGTCAGAATTCAGATTTTAGAAGTTAGAATTAATTCAATTTAAAAATCTACAATCTAAAATCATAAATTCAAAAAAACCACTCCGTTTGGAGTGGTTTCAATTTTTATGACTTGTGATAAATTATTTCACAACAACTTTATTCATGTGGGTAACACCTTTGTTGTCTTTTACTCTTACCACATAAACACCTGCAGGTAAGAAAGAAACATTGATGCTGTTAGCAGCTTTTGCTGAATAAACGCTTTGGCCTGCCATATTTACAACTTCAACGCTTTGAACTTGCAAACCATCGGCCAGAGATACATTTACAACATCTGTCGCAGGGTTAGGATAGATGGACAAGGTTTTTCCTCCTAATTCAACTGTTCCCATACCTTCTAATGTACCTGTAACTGTTATATAAAAATGGGCATCTGGAAATCCTATATCTGTAGCAGTTGTATAATCATTAACACCACAATTACTTGACCATAGCCAAGAATCACTTGTTTCAGCAGCAGTCCCTCCAATAAAATAATTAAACCCAAGCGGCACGGCTACTTCTACTGCAATTGATTCTACATCTGAAGAAACAGCAACTGGTTCGTCAAATGTATATTCTATATAAGTTAAGTCAGATCCTACCGGAATTATAATGTCTTGCGTTCCTAACATACTAAATGTACCAAAAGGAAAGGCATTATCTACTTCAAATATGCTTATTATTGCCATTTCATCACCAACACCTGCACTTTGAACACCAACTCTCCCACTTTCAATTGTGAAATTGCCCGTAATACCAAAATCACTTAGATTAAAAACTCTTGCCCATTGGTTATCTCCCCCAGGGCAGCCGACACTATTAGTCCCAGTAATTACATCATCAGTGTTTTGTGATAATGTTATTGTCTGCGCATTCAAACCTACTACTAATACAGTAGATAATAAAGTAAAAAGTTTTTTCATTTTTTTGCTTTTTATGTTACGTTATTCTTAAAAATTTCCCAAATGTAATTAAAAACCTTAAATAAATCCTTAAAAAGAAAAATCATTTATAAATTTCGCGTTGGTGCAAAAAGATTTTAATTCATTTTCTATGAAATCTCTACAGGAATTTTTCTCGTTTTCAGGATACAATAAATGCACATTTGCGCCCGCGTCCAGCGTAAAATAAAGATGCGCCGAAGTTTGCTTTCTGAAATCCCGGATTTTTTCAATTACCGCAATGGTATTGGGCTTCATAAGCATAAAAGGTGGAAACGAAGTCAGCATCATGGCGTGTAAGCTCAAAGCTTCATGTTCTACAATTTCCCCGAATTCTTTCAAATCCCCTTCTTTCAGTATTGGGATAATTTTACCTAAATTTTCATTGGCCGATACAAAACGCTGTTTTGCATAAGGATGGTTTTCCATCAGCTTATGCCCGACGGAACTCGAAACTTTTTTTTGTCCTTCATCGATCAGTAAAATCGTGTCCTGAAAATTCCTGAACACTTCATGCACTTCATACGGATAAGGAATCGCGTATAAATCCGAGCTTCCTTTTACAAATGCCGATTTGCCCCAAACGGCAAGCCCCGGGTAAAGTGAACGACATGCACTGCCGGAACCCAATCTCGCCAGAAAAGATGCTTTTCTTAATTTTTCATTTTCTGTAAAATTTGCGCCAAATTTTTCTTCCATTTCCACAAGGCAAAGCGCCAAAGCTCCCATTCCGGAAGCCGAAGAAGCAATTCCGCTGCTGTGCGGAAAAGTGTTGTGCGTATGGATTTCAAATTCAAAATTCCGCAGAAAAGGGACATAAGACCCGATCCTTTCAAAAAAAGTATAAATCCGTGGTGCGAAAAGTTCATTCAATTGTCCATCCAAATAAACATTTACCATAAATTCATCCGTATCTTTAGGCGTAAATTTTATATTCGATTCTGTGAAACTTTCTGTCAAAGTAAAGCTCAAAGAAGGATTCATAGGAATCTGGACATCCTTTTTTCCCCAGTATTTAATCAGGGCGATGTTGGAAGAACATCTGGCAGTAACGCTTCCTTCATTTGTATAGTTGTCGTGGGTTAGTTTCGATTTAAATTCTTCCATATTTTATATAATGTATATTACCTGTTGTGCATTTAAGCCACGAATGCCCGAATAATTTTAAAAAATTCGTGGGATTTGTTTGAGCGAAGCGAATTTAAACCATTAATTTTTATAAGTAGGTGAATTCGATTTTTTTAGATTTACGAAAAATTATTTCAAAAATTATATAACACATTAATAAACAATGATTTATATTTAAAATGCCACAAATAGATTTTACCCTGCAAAATCATAAAATTTGTGCATTCGTGGCTAATTTATACAAATGCACAATAGATTGTATATCGTATAATGTAGAAGGGAATTTCAAACATTTATCATTTTTTTCAACTACAATCTTTTCCATCTTTCCGCATGGAAATTCAATGCTTCTTCTACGGGAATAAAATTTATATTGATCGTTTCCTTAATTTTCTGATTTGAATACATGGCCTTTCCCGTCAAGGCATTATAACCGGATTTGCTCATATACGGCCCGCCAAACAATCGGCTGATTTGGGAAATTCCCTGAATAAATTTTAATTTGGATTTTGACAATGATTTAACCTGATCAAGATGCCATTTATTTCTCAAAAAATTAAATATCTCTGTATAAGATTTATCTTCTGAACTAATGACAAAGCTCTGGTTCCATACTTCTTTGTCGGCTAATTCCGCCATACAGAAAGCAACATCGCGCACATCTGTATATCCGGTAATTCCCTCTGTAGCAAACATTTTCTTTCTGGAAGCCAATTGAAAAATTTTTTCGCTCGTGCGTTTCCCATCCAAACTTCCGATGACCACAGACGGATAAACGACCAATACGTTCAATCCTTCCTGAGAGCCGCGCCAAACGGCCATTTCGCCTTTCTTTTTGGAAATCGCGTATTCTGAATGCGATTTTTCAGTGTCAAATTTTGACTGCTCATCAACAAATTTTTCTTCCTGCATCTCGTCCAAAACCGCAATGGAGCTTATATAAACAAATTCCGAAACATTGGCAGCTATGGCCAGATTGACTAAATCTTCGGTTCCTTCGACATTGATCTGATGAATCAATTCTTTTTCACGGTCATCAAACCCAACACAACCCGCCGTATGGAAAATGGTTTCAACTCCTTCAAGCGAAGCCGACAAAGAAGGAATATCAAGCAGATCGGTTTCAACCCATTCGATTTTTTCAAATGATTCCAAATCTGAGAATTCCAAAAAAAGATTTTTCACAACATCCAAATCAGAACTTTCACGCTTTACAGCACGGATCTTTTTTTCTCTTTTGGACAATTCCAATAAAAGATAACTCCCGATCAAACCCGTTGCACCCGTGACAAAAACCATTGTGCGAAGATAGGGTTTCCAATTCAGATTTAAGAATGTAGATTTTAGAATTAAAATTGCAATTAATTGATGCGAATTTCGAATTTCGAGCTTCGAATTTCGCTAAATCAAAACCGGCCGTTTGGGCTTTTCGTCTTCCAGAATTTTGGCCAATGCCGGCGGCAAAATTGTTATATTATTGAAAAAATCATCAAAAAATCCTTTGGTTTCTTCCGACAATAATTCGGAATATTCTTCAATAAAACTTTCACCGTAAAGCATAGGAAGCTGCGCCATTTTATTACCTTTAAAAATTCCGACCAAATGGTATTCGTCCAGCTCATCCAAAGATTTTCCGCTTGCGATGCAATGGTTAAGCATATAATTCATGTCGATTTCAATTTCGTCAGAATTCTCCAGCTTTGGCATCCCACCCATTTTCATAGCAAATTCCTGAATGTTTTTCATTGATTCTCTGGAAATGCTTTGCATCATATCGGTTTTGCAGCGTTCACAAATCGCATATTCGAAAGTCAATTCATAAGAAGATTTGTCATGGGTTTTCTGAAATGCCTTTTCTATAAAATAATGCCCGTTCCCGAATCCGTTCCCGCAAACCGAACATTTGGTATGCGGCTGATGATCTTCATCTGAATAAAATTGTTCCGGAATGTCTTCGTTGAAGTTGAAAAAGAAATGCATGTCTTAAAATTTTGAACCTGCCTGTCGGACAGGCAGGTGTAAAATTAGGCATTTTGAATGAGACAATTCCGTACATAAAAAGAAACCTGTGAATTCTTCCACAGGTTTCTCCAATTAACACTTAGTCCAAAGTTACTTTTTAATTATTTTGAAAGTTTCAATCCGGCCGTTTTCCAATTCAACCCGGGCCATGTAAACGCCTGATGTCAAAGAAGATGTATTTAACTTTTTAGAGCCGGATTTGGAATTCATTACCAATTGGCCGGAAACATTGTAAACAGAAATACTTTTCACAGCCGATTTTGAGGTAATGTTCAGTTCATCTTTTACCGGATTCGGATAAAAATTAAAATCTGAATTCTCTAAATCATTCGTTCCAAGATTTTCTTTGCAAAACCCGGAAACATCAAAAACCAGGTTCAAACCATCGGCCTCATTCCATGTCTGGCCCTCATCTGCAGAATAAAAAGCATTTCCACCAATACCCGGAAGTGAGGTTGCCTCCCAAGCCAAAAAGTCTGTGAAAGGAAAAGCCGTTGCCTGAACTTCAATAAAATATCTTCCCGCTGCGAGCTCAACCGGTTCGTCGAACTCAAATTCCAGATCAACCGCAACTACGTCCAGAGGAAAGCCATCGAAAGGCCAGTACCCAAAGAAGTTTTCGGTTTTTGGGCCTTTGTTATTCACTTCATAAATCACTTCACCCGGCATATCACTTTCAGAATTCCTGATTCTGATATTGGCTTTCATGACGTTACCCAATTGCAAGGTTGAAATTTTAAATTCATTTAAATAAAAAGTCGTGTTTTCTTCCACAATAAAATCATCCGCTAAAATTCCGGCTGCAAGGTTTAACCCCGTTTCATGTTCATTGGCCGCATTACCCTGGCTGCATGAATCACCATAATCCGGCTGTTCTTCACCTGTATCGGTGCAATTCCCCAAGACTTCAAAAACATAGTCATAATAAGAAAAACCCCCGAACCAGGGCTCATCCCCAAATTTCGCAAAATCAAACCTTCCTAAAGAAGTGGTTTCTTCTGCCGTAATTTCCCACCAGGCTCCGTTCTCATCTCCTGCATTTGCACCAAGCTGTAAAAAATATTTTCCTTTTGGGAAATCTAAAGTCGATGGCAAATCCACCGTTACCTGATAAACATCCAGGCCTTCAATTTCAGTTTCATAAACCAGTTCCTGCGAAACAGGAATTAAATTGTTAAATGATTCTATCACATTTCCAGGCATTCCTTCTGCTTCTTCCAGAAAAGATACGTTTACATAATTCAAATCCGCAGCCCCTTTCAACAAATTGAATTTGACCTGATCCGCTGTAAATAAGGTTCCAAAAGGAACATCAAAATCAGAAGCCGATGCATATTCGTAATCTCCCCCGGTTGAGATATTCCCGCCATTTCCCGTGTTATCTGAAAACGTTCCGTAAGAACACTCCTGGCCAAATGAAATCATTCCCGCCATTAACATTGCTGTAAATAAAATTTTCTTCATCGTGTTGTTTAATTTTTGCGGTAAATCTAATTTTAATTGGTCGGGAATTCTAATGAAAGTCTTTTAAAATCAAGGATTTCAAAAGATAAAATTAATTTTAAACTACTGATCAGCAATTATTTAAAATTACTTAATGCTTTTTTGGCTTATAGGATTCGAGCTTGGCAGCTTCCCGCAAAAAAACCGATGGGGAAATGCCGGTAACCGATTTAAAAACTGTTGCAAAAGAACTATGTGAAGCAAAACCGCTTTCTCCTGCCAGATAGCTGATTTTGTAATTCAGGTATTCGGGATGTGTATAAATCTTCTCACATATATAATTAATCCGAAGCTCGTTGATATAGGCATTGAAATTTTTTCCTTTGTAGTTATTGATGACTTCTGAGAGATAAGTCGTATTGGTTTTCAGCTGAACGGCAAGGGTCGAAATCGTCAGTTTCGGGTTGGTGAATTTCTGTGAATTTTCAAATTTTTTCAGTTTTAAAAGAATTTCTTCTTCAACCGGATTGGGTGCCAAATCATTCTCATTTTTTACAACTTTTTCTTTTTCAGATGAAATTGACGGAATTTCCTGCTTTTCTTTTAGCTCCGTTAGAATCCTTTCAAAAATCACACGTTCTTTTCTTCTTTTGTAAATCAAATAAATAATCAGAATTGATAAAATTGAAAAAAATATAATTCCTCCGGTGATTAAAATCTGATTTCTCCGGCTTGCTTCGGTCAGCGCAATTTCCGCATCTTTTTGTTCCTGTTCAATTGCGGTATTTATTGCCTTCAGGTTATTTTGCCTGAGCGAATCATTCAGTTTCAAATATTTCTCATTGTAGAAAATATATTTTTCCTTTTCATTCAGGTTTTTATAATTCCGGGAAAGGTCAAGATAGATTTCCGACCGGAGCTTATCATTGTCAAAATTTTCATCGCCCAGCACTAACAGAAGCGTATCCACAGCCCGTCGGTACAAACCTTTTTGAGCATAAACCTGTGATAGAGTAACATAAATAAAATCGTTCAGTTCCGAGTTTTGTACATCGCTGATTTCAAGGGATTTATTCAAATAAATTTCTGCAGAGTCCAGCTGATTAAGAGACACATACGAATTCCCGATATTGTACAAAGACCTTCTGTAATGATAGGTTACCTTTTTTCCGGGTTCAATCATTTCCTGAAACTGAACCAATGATTTTTTATAATTTTCATTGGCGGAACGATAATTTTTTTCATCAAACACGATGTTTCCCAATTCCAGGAAAGACAAAGCCTTCAAGAAATATTTGCTGTTTCCGTCATCCAGTTTATTGGTCTCTTCAATCGCTTTGTCCAGGTATAACTTTGCTTTATCATACAAATTCAATTGCACATATTGGTGAGCGATAGAACCATACGTCTTGGCAATAAGTTCATGATTTCCGCTTTTTTCAGCCTCATCTTTGGACAGGAATAATAGTTCCGTGGATTTATTGATATCATTTTTAATGAAATAAGAAACAGCCATCAACCCCAAAACTCTGCTACTTTGTGTTTCAGAAACAGGATTTTTTAGGATTAAATTTCCGATTTCAATAGCTTTTTCAGGTTGGGTTTTATAAATTACAGAAAGCTTTTGCTCCAGACTGTCCAACTCATTCCGGCTGATTTTCTGCGCACCGGCTGACGCAAAAAAACAGAGAGATAAAACAATGAGGAATAACTTCTGAAAAACCAAATGCTATAATTTGTTCAAATTTAAAATATCTTCCCCGGATTCATAATATTTCTCGGGTCAATTGTCCTTTTGATGGATTTTTGAAGCGCTAAATTTACTTCGCTGAATACAATCGGTAAATAAGTTTTCTGAACCAACCCGATACCATGCTCACCCGAAATGGTTCCATTCAAATTTTTCACAATCTTAAATAATTTTTTCAGGATCGACTGAAATTCAGGGACATTATAGGAATTTTTAAATTCAGGATGATTGATTCTCACATGCAGGTTTCCGTCCCCGGCATGGCCGTAACAGACCACTTTGAAATTATTTTCATCGGCCAGTTTGTGCATGGCTTCCACTAATTTCGCCAGGTTTGCTCTTGGCACCACCGTGTCTTCCTCAATCGTATAGCCATTTAGTTTTACAATTTCGGCTACGCGTCTGCGGATGAGCCAAATCCGGTCTTTTTCGGCCTGGTTTTCAGCAAAAAGAATTTCCCCGATGTCAAATTGTGAGACGGTTTCTACGCATTTCTGCAACTCGGGATCAATATTTTCATCAAAAGAAATCAGCAAATGTGCCTGAATGTCTTCTTCAACCGGGATATTTATTTCTTCCAAAAAATCAATTGCCGCATGAATCGCACGCTGCTCCATAAACTCAACCGTAGATGGATGAATGCCCGTGTGAAAAATTGCCGAAACCGCATCGCATGCTTCATACAAATTCCGGAAAGGAATTAAAATCGAAATATCTTCTTTTGGTTTCGGAATGACTTTTAAAACCGCTTTGGTAACAATTCCAAGCGTTCCCTCGCTTCCCACAAAAAGCTGGGTCAGATTCAATCCGGTACTGTTTTTCAGCGTATTGGCACCCATCCAGATGATTTCTCCATTTGGCAAAACCACTTCCAGGTTTAATACATATTGTGAAGTTACGCCATATTTCACAGCTCTTGGCCCGCCGGCATTGGTCGCGATATTTCCGCCGATGAATGAACTCTGCCAGCTGCTCGGGTCTGGCGGATAAAACAAATCCTTTTCCGCCAACGCCTGTTGTAAATTATAATTGATGACACCCGCTTCTACTGTAACCTGAAAATTCTGTTCATCAATTTCCAAAATACGATTGAGTTTTTCCACTGACAGAACCACTCCGCCTTTTATTGGCAAGGCACCTCCGGCGAGCCCGGTTCCAGCACCGCGCGGCGTAACGGGCAATAAATTCTCATGGCAATATTTTACGATTTCAGAAATTTCTTCGGCAGAATCCGGCTTCAGAACCACATCGGGAAAAAACTGTAATCTTTCAGTCGAATCGGAAGCATAAACATCCAAATCCGCGATTAAAACATTATCTTTTCCAATTGTTTTCCGGAAAAAATTCAAATCAGCATCGGTCAGGACTTTGTATTCCAAAATTTATTTTGTTTTAAATTTTAAAAGGATAAATGTATCATTTTCAAATCAACTCATCTTCAAATTTTCAAATTAAATTAAGCTACATTTGTTTCTCAAATTAATTCAAATGAAAAAATTCCATATCCTTGTTTATTTGACCACAGTTTTAATTGTTTCGTGCGCAACCCAGGCAGAAATCACAGAAAACCAAACACAACGAAAACTGAACGATATCGCGTTGAACGGAAAGGTTTATTCGGCTGTCTGGCAGCAGAATGCAGGCGAATTCAGGGCGTTGTGTTACCAAGCATTTAACGTGGCGGCCTTGATTGTGGAAAAGGAATCGAAATTACAGCACCTCCGTCCTATCGCGATTGTAACCGATATTGACGAAACAATTATGGACAATTCGCCCTATGCCGTTACCCAGGCGAAAACGGGAAATGAATTTTCACCTGCAACCTGGCTGGAATGGACGTCAAAAGGCGAGGCAAAAGCATATCCGGGCGCAGTGGAATTTTTTAATTATGCCGCTTTACAAAATATTCATGTCTTTTATATTTCTAACCGGAACGAAAATGACAAACCGGGAACTTTGAAAAATTTGAAAGAATTAGGATTTCCTTTTGCCGATGAAGAACATCTCCTGATTATGAAAGAAACTTCCAACAAAGAAGCCCGCCGGAATGACGTAATGAAAAATTTTGATGTTTTTATGTATCTGGGCGATAACCTGTCTGATTTTTCGGAAGTATTTTACCATAAATCACAATCCGAAAGAAACCAGATAACCGATGAATTGTCAAAAGATTTTGGCTCCAAATTCATTGTTTTGCCAAATTCCGGCTACGGTGACTGGGAATCGGCTTTGCCGGGATATAATTACAAGTTATCCCCGGAAGAAAAAGACAAAGTGATTTTGCAGAACGTAAAAAGCTATTGATTAAACCTGAATTTTGAGAGTTGACCGCGTTTGGCAAAATTTCTATCTTTAGGGGCAAAATAACAAACACACAATGCGAAAAGCTTTTTACGCCTCCATTTTTCTTTTAATCTCAGTTTTTAATTCTGCCCAGGCACCCAGGCAACTAAGTTCCGCGGAAATATACGAATCTATCCAAAAATTGAATTTCCTGGGTTCGGTTTTGTATGTGGCGGCGCATCCCGACGATGAAAATACGCATTTGATTTCTTACTTCGCCAACGATGTTCACGCCCGGACAGGTTACCTTTCGCTTACCCGCGGCGATGGCGGGCAAAATCTCATCGGCCCGGAGTTGAGGGAATTGCTGGGCGTCATCCGCACGGAAGAATTATTATCGGCCAGAAGAATCGACGGCGGTGAGCAGTTTTTTACACGCGCCAATGATTTCGGATTTTCCAAAAATCCTGAAGAAACTTTCCAGATTTGGGATAAGGAGCAGGTTTTGAGCGATCTGGTGTATGTCATCCGTAAATTCCAACCCGATGTGATCATCAACCGTTTTGACCATCGTTCACCCGGAACCACACACGGCCACCATACCGCATCGGCCATGTTGAGCGTGGAAGCATTTGATTTGGTCAACGACAAAAACAGTTTTCCAGAACAACTAAAGACAGTAAGTGTCTGGAGTCCAAAACGCTTGTTCTGGAACCAATCCTGGTGGTTTTACGGAAGCCAGGAAAAATTCGAAAAAGCAGACAAAAGCAATTTGCTTCAAATGAACATCGGGTCGTATTATCCGGCATTGGGACTGAGCAATTCCGAAATTGCTTCGCGAAGCCGCAGCCAGCATAAATCACAGGGTTTCGGAAACACAGCAACACGCGGTTCGTCGGTTGAATATTTAGAATTCCTGAAAGGCTCAAAACCACAAACCGATATTTTTGAAGGAATTGACACCAGCTGGAACCGTGTGAAGGGCGGTGAAAAAATTGAGGAAATTTTGAATAAAGTCCAGCGGGAATTCGATTTCAGAAATCCTTCAAAGTCCGTGCCCGGTCTGATTTCCGCTTATGAATTGATTCAAAATCTTAAAGATGAACATTGGGAAAAAATCAAATCCGAAGAAATAAAAGCCATCATCGCCGCTTGCCTGGGGCTTTATCTGGAAGCGGTTTCCGATGTACAAACCGCGACCCGGAACGATGAGATAAATATAAATATTGAAGGAATTAACCGCAGTGAAATTCCGGTCGAAATTGAAAAAATTATTTTTCCGGACGGAAACGAAATCCGAATTCGACAAAAATTAAATGACAATGAAGACTTTAAAATGGAAGAAAAATTCCGTGTTTCATCCGAAGCTAAAATTTCAAATCCTTACTGGCTGGATAAAAAAGGAACATTGGGGATGTACAGATTTGATAATCAATCTTTAACCGGACTACCCGAAACACCGAATGAAAATCTTGTCCGTTTTGATTTAAAAATCAACGGTACGGAAATCAGCTTGGCGAAGCCCATTGTTTTTAAAGTAAATGATCCGGTAAATGGCGAAGTTTACAAACCGTTCAGCATATTACCGAAAGCTTCGGTGAATATACAGGAAAAGGTGATTTTATTTAATGACGGTTCGACAAAAAAAATCGCTGTAAAAGTAAAATCGTTCAGTGAAAATCTAAATGGAAAACTGACTTTAAATGCTCCTTCAGGTTGGGAAATTTCGCCAAATTCACAGGAAGTTTTGCTTAATTCTAAAGGTGAGGAAAAAACTTATTGGTTTGAAGTTTCGCCACCTGAAAATCAGTCGGAAGCTGAATTAATCCCACAATTAAAAATCGGAAATGAAACCTTTGAGAAACAATTGATTTCAATCAATTACGAACACATTCCCGAACAAAAAGTTTTATTGCCCGGTTCGGCCAGAATTATAAAAACCGACATCTGGAAAAAAGGCGAAAAAATCGGTTATATCATGGGTGCAGGCGATTCGGTTCCTGAAAACCTGAAACAGATCGGTTATGAAGTGGAAATCATTTCGCCCGAAAATATCACACCTGAAAATCTTCAGCGATTTGATGCAGTAGTTCTGGGAATCCGTGCTTTTAACGTAGTGGAAGAACTTAAATTCAAAAACCAAATCCTGTTCGATTATGTGAAAAACGGTGGAAATCTGGTTGTTCAGTACAATACTTTCAGAGGATTGGTAACGGATGAAATTTCGCCATTACCTTTGACATTATCCAATGACCGCGTGACCGATGAAAATTCCGAAGTAAAATTTCTGGACAAAAACCACCTGGTTTTGAATGAACCGAATCAGATTACCCAAAAAGATTTTGTAGGCTGGGTGCAGGAGCGAGGATTGTATTTTCCTAACAAATGGAGCAAGGAATTCACGCCGGTTTTATCGATGCACGACGTAGGCGAATCACCGATGAAAGGTAGTTTGCTCGTAGCGAAATACGGAAAAGGATATTATGTTTACACCGGGTTGAGCTTCTTCCGCGAACTGCCGGAAGGTGTTCCCGGCGCATACAGATTATTGGCAAATATCTTATCTTTAGGGAAATAATTAACCTTGACAAGGTTTTTAGTGAATAAACGTATAAATGAATAACGAAGAAATAAATACTAAAAAATCCTGGCGCAATTCCTACACCTGGGTTTTGCTCGCCAACGCCGGCTATATCCTGATTTTTTATTTGCTGATGAAAATTTTTAGCTGATGCACGGAATCGACTGGATCATATTAATCGGCTCAATGCTGTTCATCGTCGTTTACGGTGTCTGGAAAACGCGCGGACAAAGCAATGTGCAGGATTTCCTGAAAGGAAACGACTCCAGCTGGTTTACGGTCGGGCTTTCGGTAATGGCGACTCAGGCGAGTGCGATTACCTTCCTGTCCACACCCGGACAGGCCTTTCACGACGGGATGGGTTTTGTGCAGTTTTATTTCGGGTTGCCGGTTGCGATGGTCATCATCTGTCTGGTTTTCATTCCTTTGTACCACAAACTAAATGTTTATACGGCTTACGAATTTCTGGAAAGCCGATTTGATTTGAAAACACGGACGCTTACGGCGGTTCTTTTCTTAATCCAGCGCGGGCTTTCCTGTGGAATTACCATTTTTGCACCTTCAATTATTTTGTCAGCGGTTTTAGGTTGGAATTTACTCTGGCTCAACATTATCATCGGAACATTAGTCATTATTTACACCGTTTCGGGCGGAACAAAAGCGGTCAATGTGACCCAGAAACAGCAAATGGCGATCATGATGGGCGGAATGGCAGTCGCTTTTGTGATCTTGATTTTTTCTCTGCCTGACGGAATTACGTTTTCCAATGCACTGGAAATCGCCGGAGCAAGTGGAAAAATGGACATTCTTGATTTTTCATTTGATTTTGATAACCGATATACCATCTGGAGCGGAATCATCGGTGGGACTTTTCTTTCGCTAAGTTATTTCGGGACGGACCAAAGCCAGGTGCAGCGCTATTTATCGGGAAAATCGGTGAAAGAAAGCCAGATGGGCATGATCATGAACGGATTTCTGAAAGTACCGATGCAGCTTTTCATTCTCTTGGTCGGGGTGATGGTTTTTGTGTTTTATCAGTTCAATCCGTCACCGCTGAATTTTAATCCGGTGGCGACTAAAAGCGTAGAGAATTCCGCATTTGGAGAGTTTTATCAGGCAATTGACAACCAAAGAATTGAGAATTCGAAACATAAGGAAAATTTAATCTTTCAATTTAATAATGCCAATGAAAGCGAGAAAAAAATTCTCAAAAAAGAAATTGAGAAGTCAGGAGAAATTGATAAGGTTTATCGGTCGATGGCAAAAGTTCCCATTGCATTTTCAAACCCTGAAGTAGAATTAAACGACAAAGATTATGTCTTTATTCATTTCATTCTGAACCATTTGCCGAAAGGTGTCATCGGACTTTTGCTGGCAATGGCTTTGTGTGCGGCGATGTCTTCGACTTCCTCAGAACTGAACGCGCTGGCAACCACTACAACCATGGATTTGTACAAACGGAACAATGACGGAAAACCGGACGCACATTACCTGAAAATATCAAAATGGTTCACGCTTTTGTGGGGAATTCTGGCGATCTTATTTGCCTGTGTGGCGAATTTGTTTGATAACTTAATTCAGTTGGTCAATATCATCGGTTCGATTTTTTATGGAAATATTTTGGGTATTTTCCTGCTGGCTTTCTTCTTTAAATTTGTTCGAGCTAATGCTGTTTTTATGGCCGCAATCATTACGCAAATCATCGTGATAATCGGATGGAAATTTGACTGGATGCCGTATTTATGGTTGAATTTATTTGGATGTGCACTGGTGATTTTGATAGCGATAATGATTCAGTTGATGAACAAAAATAATCCTTCAAAACCGGAAGAAATTGAAAGTATTGGTCATTGACAATTTTGATTCGTTTGTTTATAACCTGGTTCATTACCTCGAAGAATCGGGAGCTGAAGTAGTAGTGAAAAATAACGAAGAAATTGAATTCTCAGAAGTGGACTCCTTTCATAAAATCCTCCTGTCACCCGGTCCGGGAATTCCCTCAGAAGCCGGAAAATTATTAGAAATTATTAAAAAATTCGCAGCGTCAAAAAGTATTTTTGGCGTTTGTCTCGGCCAGCAGGCGATAGGCGAAGTATTTGGCGGAAGTCTGGATAACCTGAACAAAGTTTTTCATGGTGAAGCGACCAAAGTTTCGGTTTTGGTTGAGGATGAACCTTTGTTTAACGGCATTCCGAAGCAGTTCGAAGCCGGGCGGTATCATTCCTGGGTGGTTTCCGGAAAGGATTTCCCCGATGATTTGGAAATTACCTCGGTCGATGAAACCGGACAAATCATGTCTTTGCGGCATAAGAAATATGATGTGCGTGGTGTACAGTTTCATCCGGAAAGCATATTGACCCCGTTTGGAAAAAAGATAATTGAAAACTGGTTAAAAATGTAGAGGCGGACAATTGTCCGCCTCTATAAATAATAAATTTCGATGTAAAATTATTTCTTCGACCATTCCTTGATGGAATCTTCATTCATTTTGACATAATCCGCGTTTCCGGCTTTTTTGGCCGCTTCCAGGGATTGCTGTGCCAAAGAGATCGCGCCTTTAACATCGCCTGATTTTGCATAGATCAGCGATTGCTGGCGAAGCTGGTAAAATTTCGGTTCTTTTTCCATTTTCATGGCTTCGTCAATCCATTTTTTTGCCTGGGAAATATCCTTACCGGAATTAAAATAATAAACAGCCGCCGCATAATAATCATTCGATTTCGGTGTTCCTTTCATCGTTTTTTCAATGGAAGCCATTACTTTTTTGTCTGTCGGGAACTGGATTTCGGTTTCCACATAAACATTGCTCCAAAGGAAATTGAGCTTGGCGTTGTCGGCCTGTACGTTGTCAACGGAAATCGAAAATGTTTCAAGTTCAAAAGGAAGATTGACAACTTTGGCCGTCGTTTTCGCCGCTACTTTTTTATCGTCCCATTTTTCCGGGTTTCCCCAATTCTCGGTATCGGTGTAAAAATAAATTTCCCAATGGTCTTTTTCGGGCTTTGTATAAATGGCATATTTCCCCGCTTTCAGAGTTTGTCCGTCCACCGTTACATCGTCAGAAAATGAGATCGTTGTATTTTTATTGGCGCCTGTGCGCCATATCTGGCCATAGGGAACCAAATCGCCGAAAATAACCCTGCCGCGCATATTGGGACGTGAATATTCGAGCTGGACTTCGGTTAAACCAACTTTCTGTTCAAATTCACAAGACGGGCTTGCCTGTGGAATTTCAATCTGAGCATTGAGCGCAAGAGAAAGAAATGTAATCGTTAAAAGGGATAATGCTTTTTTCATGAATCAATAATTTTCGATAAAGATAAAAGTATTCTTTCAGATTAATTCATTCAATTTTTTATATTTAGCCATTGAATAAAGATCATGTAGCTTTTTCTGATGAGAAAACCGGGATTTTTTGTGTTTGCTTTTTCTTTTTCGCTGTTTGTTTCCGCCCAAGGCATTTATCGGGAAATAGACAGCTTGCTGGATGCTTCTACCCGGGAATATGAAAATTTTGAAAGCCAAAAATCCGTTGATTTAGCCATAACAGCGCTTAAAAAAGCGGAGGAAATAAAATCATCGCAGGCCATTGCCGAAGCCAATTATAATATTGCCAGGGGCTTGAGTGATCTCGGCCAGCAGAAAAAGTCTTTTGAATACATCGAAAAAGCCGAAAAAGAAAGCTTCGCCCGGAAAAATATCCTGTTCCGTGCAAAATTAAGAGAAACTTCCGCCTTAAATTATATGACGCTGAGCATGTATCCGCGTGCTATAAGTGAATACCACAAGGCAATTTCACTGGCGGAAAAGTCAAATGATGATTCGCTGGCGAAAATTATCATCGGCAGGAGTTACGGGAATCTATTTGTGACTTATAATGATCTCGGGAATTTGGATTCGGCCAATTATTACCTGAACAAGGAAATCGCTTCGCTCAAAACTTTCGAGGAAAAAGACGTTTACTCCCATCTGAGCCTGGCGTACCTTGATTACGGCTTAAATTATCTGGAAGAAAAGCACAATCTTGATTCGGCGCAATACTTTTTTCAGAAATCGCTGGACTTACTTAATAAATATGACGACTCTTTTAAACAGGATGTTTATCGGGCGTTCGGGGATTTGTATTACGAAAAAAAAGATTTTCAGCCTTCACTTGATTATTACCTGAAGTCTCGGAAAATTATAGAAGAATTGAATTTTTATGATCCGAGTTATACCTATATGTATAAACGGATTTCCAATATCTATGGTAAACAGCAAAATGAAAAACTGAAACAATTGTATCTGGACAAATACGTTCAGCTAAAAGACAGCCTTTCGGAATCAAAGATTGACAAAGTAAGCAGTGTGGTCAGCGACATCCTGGAAAAAGAAGATATGAAACGGGCGCAGGCCAGAAAAAACACTTATATAATTGTATCGTCCCTGTTTTTGCTTATGCTGGCGGGGCTGCTGTGGATGATTAAACGTTACCGGAAAACCCGGAATACAGAAACGAAATCACTTCTGGAAAATGAACAGTTGCTCATCAAACAGGAAAATGAAAACAAATTGCTGAAACAACAGCTCAATGACGCTTTTGAGGAAGTTGTACAATTGGCAAGGCAAAACCATCCTTGTTTCTGGAGCCGGTTTTCTGAAGTATATCCGGAGTTTTCAAAAAAGCTGAAAGAAAAATATCCCCGGCTTCAGGCAAGCGAATTGTCATTCTGCGCCATGTTGTTTTTAAATTTTTCCGCCAAGGACATTGCCGAATATACTTTCGTAACGCCTAAAGCGGTTCAGAACAGAAAGAACCGGTTAAGGAAAAAACTCAACATATCGTCTGAGGAAGATTTGAACATTTGGATGCAAAACATTCTTGATTAAGCAAACAAGCCCGTGTGGTATCTGTGTGGTAGCTATTTTCTTTGCCTGTTTCAGATATTCTTATTCCTTTGTGTTCCCTAATTCAAAACGTCTTTACCTTACGATACCCTGCCCCTATGCAGAACCGCGTTCAGCGGTTCTTTTATTTTGTATTTAATGCTTAATTTTGCGGCAGAATATGTTAGAGAAAAAGGAAGCACAATACGAAAAAGTGGTTTTGGTGGGATTAATTACCCGTGAACAACCCGAAGAAAAACTCAACGAATATATGGACGAACTTCAGTTTCTGGCTTACACCGCCGGGGCGAAAGTCGGACAGCGATTTACCCAAAAACTTGAAAAACCCGATTCCAAATTCTTTGTCGGAAGCGGTAAGCTGAACGAAATAAAAGCTTATGCCGGTGAATTTGAAGTGGATACTGTCATCTTTGATGATGAATTAACGCCTTCGCAGTTAAAAAATATCGAAAAAATCCTGGACAAAAAAATCATCGACCGTACCCAATTGATCCTTGATATTTTTGCCCAGCGCGCACAGACTTCTTATGCGCGAACGCAGGTCGAACTGGCGCAATACGAATACCTTTTACCACGGCTTACCCGTATGTGGACACACCTGGAGCGCCAGCGCGGTGGAATCGGGATGCGCGGGCCGGGTGAAACCGAAATCGAAACCGACCGGCGGATCATCCGCGACCGGATTACATTATTGAAAGAAAAGCTGAAATCCATCGACAAACAAATGGCAACCCAGCGCAAAAACCGCGGCGCGTTGGTGCGTGTCGCTTTGGTCGGTTATACCAACGTCGGGAAATCCACGCTGATGAATGTCTTGAGCAAATCGGATGTTTTTGCGGAAAACAAATTGTTCGCGACACTGGACACGACCGTCCGTAAAGTGGTAATCGGGAATCTGCCGTTTTTGCTGACCGATACCGTTGGGTTCATCAGAAAGTTGCCGACACAACTGATAGAATCTTTCAAATCAACGCTGGACGAAGTCCGCGAAGCCGATTTGTTGGTGCATGTGATAGATATTTCCCATCCGGGTTTTGAAGATCACATCCATTCGGTGAACCAGATACTGGATGAAATCAACAGCAAAGACAAACCTACCATTTTGGTTTTCAATAAGATTGATAATTTTTCATACATCCGGAAAGACGAAGATGACCTGACCGAAGTCAAACGTGAAAATATTTCGCTGGAAGAATGGCAACGTACCTGGATGGCAAAAAACGAACATCCGACACTGTTCATTTCGGCCACGGAAAAGCAGAATATGGACGAACTTCGCAAAACGATTTATGAAGAAGTCAGGAAAATTCACATCACGCGTTTTCCTTACAACGATTTCCTGTTTGAATATTACGAGGAAGAGAATTAGCTGATTAAAATCCATATCAAATGAAAGCGTTAATTGTTTCGGTTGTATGTGTTTTGGCAATTTTTGCTTCTGCTGTTTTTGGCTTATTCGTTTATGAAAGATATTACAGCCAAAAATACCGTAACACCCAAGTCAATATCTCTTTGGAAAAATTAAAGACCGATTGGGGAAATCCTGATAAAATAATAGATTTTAGAGATAGCGGAAAAACCATTTTTTATTATACTCCCCTAAGTGAATATGTTTTCAATGTTGATGAAAAAGGAATGATCACCTTTAAATATCGGGATTAGAAAACGAGGTAGATGAGTACAAAATCGAACTACTTGTAAATAATTCTAACTTCTGACTTCTAACTTCGTATTTCGCTTCTTATCTTTGCAATCCAAATTTGAATTCAAAATGAATAATCCGAATCGATACACACTAACTGCCGCGCTTCCGTATGCCAACGGGCCGATCCACATCGGGCACCTGGCAGGCGTTTACATTCCAGCCGATATTTATGCGAGATATTTGCGCAGAAAAGGGATGGACGTGGCTTTCATCGGCGGTTCGGACGAACACGGGATTCCGATTACCATCCGTGCAAAAAAGGAAAATACTACACCACAGGCGATTGTGGATAAATACCATGAATTAATTAAAGATACTTTGTACCGATTCGGAGTTTCGTTTGACCATTATTCGCGTACTTCCAACCCGAAACACCATGAAGTTTCGTCTGATTTCTTTCTGAATTTGTACAACAAAGGAAAATTCATTGAAGAAGTTTCAGAACAGTTTTATGATGAAGAGGCCAAAGAATTTTTAGCTGATAGATACATCACAGGCGAATGTCCGCGCTGCCATAATCCGAATGCTTATGGCGACCAGTGTGAAAGCTGCGGTTCTACACTGAGTCCGACAGAGCTCATTAATCCGCGTTCGGCGCTTAGTGGAAACACCCCGGTTTTGAAGGAAACCAAAAACTGGTACCTTCCGCTGAACGAATACGAAGATTTTCTGAAAGAATGGATTCTGGATGGACATAAAAATGACTGGAAATCAAATGTTTACGGACAGGTAAAATCCTGGATTGACGACGGACTGAAACCCCGCGCCATGACCCGCGACCTGAACTGGGGCGTGAAAGTTCCACTCGCAGATGCCGAAGGAAAAGTTTTATACGTTTGGTTTGATGCCCCGATCGGCTATATCACTTCCACCATCGAATGGGCGGAAAAAAATGGCAAAAACTGGAAAGACCACTGGCAAAATCCCGACACGAAACTGGTCCATTTCATCGGGAAAGACAACATTGTTTTCCATTGCATCATTTTCCCGGCTATGCTAAAAGCGCATGGCGACTATATTTTACCTGAAAACGTTCCTGCCAATGAATTCATGAACCTGGAGGACGATAAAATTTCGACTTCCCGCAACTGGGCGGTTTGGGGAAATGAGTATTTGGATGAATTTCCCGGACAGGAAGACGTTTTGCGTTATGTGTTGACTGCCAACTTGCCCGAAAATAAAGACAATAATTTTACCTGGAAAGATTTTCAGACTAAAAACAATTCGGAGCTGGTGGGGATTTTAGGGAATTTCATCAACCGTGTGATGGTGCTGACGCACAAGTATTATGACGGAATTGTTCCCGAAAAAACCATTGAATTTGAAGAATTAAATCAACTTAAAAATTACGCAAAAAATATTGGTGCGTACCTGGAAAAATTCGAATACCGGAATGCTTTGATGGAATATATGAATCTTGCCCGTTTGGGCAATCAATTCCTTCAACTTCAGGAACCCTGGAAAAAACAGGATAAGCCGGAAGAAGTAAAAGGAATTATGTACGCGGTAGCTCAAATCGCGGGAATGCTGGCGCAACTGGGTGAACCTTTTATACCGTTTACTTCCGAAAAATTATTCAAAATGCTGAATATTTCGCCATTAAATTGGAATGAATTAGAAACGATCGAGGAAATCATCCCGGCAGGGCATCAGTTGAATCCTTCGGAATTGATTTTTGCCAAAATAGAAGATGAGACCATTGATTTCCAAATCAATAAATTAAATCAAAGCAAAACCCAAAATCTTATGACAAATCCAAACGCAGAACCACAAAGAGAAACCATCACTTTTGAAGATTTTCAAAAAATCGATATGCGCGTGGGAACCATTCTGGAAGCCGAAAAAGTAGAAAAAGCCGATAAATTGCTGAAACTGAAAGTCGATACAGGGATTGACATTCGTACCATCGTTTCGGGAATTGCGGAAAGCTTTACGCCGGAAGAAATCGTAGGGAAACAGGTAACAGTTCTGGTTAATCTGGCGCCGCGAAAAATCCGTGGGATTGAAAGCCAGGGAATGCTTTTGCTGATTGACAAAGAAGACGGGAAGTTGACATTTTTAGTACCCGAAGAAAAAACAGCGAATGGGGTAAGTATCGGGTAATCCTGAATTAGAAAATATCAGCCCTGCCAGGGTTTTGAGCCCTGGCAGGGCTTCTTCTTTCTGAAAAATTTGAAACAGATTTAAGTCTAAAAGTTTTTAGGTAATTGCAGTGTATTTACATAACCATCTGTTTCATAATTATTTGTAAAACAAAATCTTTCTTTTACAAATAATTATGAAACAGCTTACAAAAACTTTACAACTCATTTGTCTCGACTTCTGACCAACCCTTTCTTTCTTCGTTGCATCAAAATTTTAAAATCCAATGTTATGCAACGAAACAATTTTATTAGAAAAACTTTAGGATTCGGGCTATCCTTATCCTTTTTGATTTTGATGAACTCCTGCGAAAATCAGGGAATGCAACAACAGAAATTTGCAATCGAAGAAGCGGCAGATGCGGCAGTGGAATACGAAATGGCTCCTGTTCCTGAAAAGAAAAAAGACGAAGTCGGTTATGTGGAACACAATACGGAACGCTATGCCGAAATTGTAGAAAACGAATTTAAAAATGCTCAACAAAAGCCGCTTTCCACTTTCTCAATTGACGTGGACAATGCTTCGTATGCCAACATCAGACGATTTATCAATAACGGACAAAAGCCGGAAAAAGGCGCGGTTCGCATTGAAGAAATGATCAATTATTTTCATTATGATTATCCGAACCCGAGCGGAAACGAACCGTTTTCCGTTACAACCGAACTGACAGAAGCGCCCTGGAACAAAGAACATCAGCTTTTGAGAATCGGCATTCAGGGAAAGAAAATCGATTATGAAAACCTGAAACCTTCCAACTTGGTTTTCCTGATCGACGTTTCGGGCTCTATGAGCGACGAAAACAAATTGCCGTTGTTGGTTCGTTCATTCAAACTGATGGCACAAAATCTGGATCCAAAAAGCAAAGTGGCGATCGTTACTTACGCCGGAAATGCCGGAGTGGTGTTGGAAAGCACACCGGTTCGGGATTTGAAAAGGATTGAAAATGCTTTGGATGCTTTGCAGTCCGGCGGTTCTACCAACGGCGCGGGCGGAATTGAAATGGCATACAAAATTGCCAGTGAAAATTTCATCGACGGTGGAAACAACCGTGTGATCCTGGCGACCGACGGGGATTTCAACGTGGGCAATACTTCGGAAAGCGGACTTTTGGATTTGATTCAAAAAGAAGCGAAAAACAAAGTTTTCCTGACGATTTGCGGATTCGGAATGGGCAATTACAACGATCAGACGATGGAATTGATTTCCAATAAAGGAAACGGGAATTATTTCTACATCGATAATTGGGGCGAAGCACAGAAAGTTTTCAAAAAAGAATTGTCGGCAAATCTGTTTACCATTGCCAAAGATGTAAAAATCCAAGTGGAGTTCAATCCGAATACAGTAGAAGAATATCGTCTGATCGGTTATGAAAACCGTTTGCTAAACAATGAAGATTTCAATGACGATACAAAAGATGCAGGCGAGCTTGGCGCAGGGCATAATGTAACGGCAATTTATGAAATCATCCCGAAAGGAGGAAAATCAAATGCCGGAAATGTCGATCCGCTGAAATACCAAACCACCACGGCAGGAAATAATTCTTCCGATTTGGTTACCCTGAAATTACGCTACAAACCGATTGATTCGGAAATAAGTAAATTGATTTCGCAAGTGGTTAAAACTTCGGATTTGAAAAACTGGAATTCGGCCAGTAAAGATCAGCAGTTTGTAGGTGCGGTTGCAGGATTCGGGCTTTTGCTTCGCGATTCAAAATTTGCTAAAAATTACTCGTATTCAGATGTTTTAAATTGGGCAAAAAACGGAACGGGAAATGATGAAGAAGGCTATCGCTCGGAATTCATCGGATTGGTTCGCAAAGCTCAGGACTTATAACAAAGCCCAACCTCATAGATTTCTATAAAATTGAATATTGAAAATCGGCTGGATTCATTCTCAGCCGATTTTTATTTGTAACAATTTCTTAAAAACATAAACAAATCACTAAATTTGGAACTTCACAAAATAATCCGATATGAAATTAAAATACATTGCCCTGATGGGTTTGGTTGCTTTTGCCTTTTGGAACTGCAAGGACAAGGCAAACGGGACAGCCAATACAAAAACTTACACAGCTGAAGAAATGAAAGACAATCCATTGGTTCAGGAAAGCGCTTTGCCGTATTCCGCCCCCGATTTCACCAAAATCAAAGACGACGATTTCAAGCCTGCGCTGGAATACGCGTTCCAGGTTGAAGATGAGGCCATTGAAAAAATTGCCAATAATCCCGATGCGCCGACTTTTGAAAATACGCTGGTGGAAATGGAAAAAGCGCACGAACTGCTTGACCGCGTGTCCAACGTTTTTTATGCGTTAACCGGTGCCAATACCAATGAAAACCTGAAAAAACTGGAAGCCGAAATGTCTTCTGTATTTTCAGAACACACAGACAACATCTTGCTGAATGACAAACTATTTCAACGAATCAAAACGCTTTATGATAACCGTGAAACATCCGGATTGCAGAGCGAAGACCTGAAATTACTGGAGGTAACTTACCAGAATTTCATCAAAGCCGGTGCGAATTTGTCGGAAGACGATAAAAATAAGCTGAAGGAAATCAATTCCAAGCTGGCTTCGCTGACCAATAAGTTCAGCCAGACACTCCTGGATGCCAACAACGCTTCGGCACTGATTATCAATGATGCCAAAAAGCTTTCAGGGCTGACACAGGGCGAAATCAATTCCATGCAGGTAGATGGGAAAAATGAATGGAAAATTGCCATTCAGAATACCACACAGCAACCTTTGATGCAATCGCTGGACAACCGCGAAGTGCGTGAAGAATTGTTCAACAAAAGCTGGAACCGCACAGAAAAAGGCGCATATTCTACAATTGGGACAATCAAAGAAATTGTGAATTTACGTTTGGAAAAAGCGAAGCTGCTCGGCTATCCCAACTATGCCGCCTGGAATTTACAGGACACGATGGTGAAAACAACCGAAACGGTTGATGATTTCTTCTCAAAAATAGTTCCTCCTACCGTGGAAGCAGCAAACAAAGAAGCGGCTGAATTACAGAAAATGATCAAATCCGAAGGGGGTGATTTTGAGCTGAAACCCTGGGACTGGACTTATTATTCGGAAAAATTAAGAAAAGCGAGATATGATTTGGATGAAAATCAGATCAAACCGTATTTTGAGCTGAAAACCGTTCTGGAAAAAGGTGTTTTCTTTGCCGCGACCCAATTGTACGGCATTACTTTCAAGCAAAGGACAGACATCCCGACCTATCATCCCGACGTTCTGGTTTATGAACTTTTTGAAGAAGACGGAACGCCGCTCGGATTATTTTACGGGGATTATTTCGCCCGGCCGAGCAAACAGGGCGGCGCATGGATGAGCAATTTCGTAACCCAGTCGCATTTGCTGAACAAAAAACCGGTGATCTACAATGTATGCAACTTCACAAAACCCGCCGAAGGCGAGCCGGCATTGCTGAGCTACGACGATGTTACCACCATGTTCCATGAATTCGGGCATGCCTTGCACGGATTCTTTGCCGACCAGAAATATCCGTCTATTTCCGGGACTTCGGTGGCAAGGGATTTTGTTGAATATCCTTCCCAGGCCAACGAGCACTGGGCTTTGTATCCGGAAGTTTTGAAGAATTATGCCGTTCATTACAAAACCGGTGAGCAGATCCCACAAAGCTTAATTGATAAAATCAAAAAAGCATCCACTTTCAACCAGGGGTTTGCTTACGGGGAAATCCTGGCCGCGGCCGACCTGGATTTTAATTACCATACGCTCGGCGAAATCAGTTCGGGTTTCAATGTAAATGAATTTGAAAAAAAATCACTGGACGGAGATAAGCTTTGGATGGACAATGTACCGCCAAGATACCGTTCTTCTTATTTCAACCATATATTCGGCGGTGGTTACGCGGCCGGTTATTATGCTTATTTATGGACGGAAATGCTGGCGCTCGACACCGGGAAATGGTTTGACGAAAACGGCGGGTTGAAACGCGAAAACGGGCAACGTTACCGCGATATGATCCTTTCAAGAGGAAATACGCTTGAGTACAAAGCCGCCTACAAAGCATTCCGCGGAAACGACCCGAGCGTGGACGCGATCCTGGAAGACAAGGGGTTTAAGTAGTCATCACCTTACGATAAAAACACCTCTTGGAGTAAATTCAGGAGGTGTTTTTTGTATCCTAATCTGGTGCAAATAAAAAAGAGAATCTAAAAACAGATTCTCTTTTCTTAGTAGCGAGGACAGGACTCGAACCTGTGACCTTCGGGTTATGAGCCCGACGAGCTACCTACTGCTCCACCTCGCGATTTGGATTGCAAATGTACGACGAATATTTTATCCGGCAAAATAAAACTAAACTTTAACAGGTGGGTGTGCCGCTATAAAATCCACCGCCAATTCAGGGTCGTCTGTCAGGTAAAGTAGTTCTTTATAAGGCATTCCTACGGCTAACTGATGCAAAACCGAATACAAAGCCGTGTCCTCAATGTAACGTTTTTTACCGAGGAAAATCATCGGGCTGTAATAACCGAATGTTCCGTAATGGTTCTGTGCCGCTTCCTGGAAGATTTCCTGCGTGGTTCCCGCGCTTCCCGGCGCATAAATGATCCCGTACAGGCAAATCGCCAGCAAAGTGTCTTCGCGTATGCTGTTGGAAAAATATTTGGCAATATGTGAAGCAAATAAATTAGAAGGCTCATGGCCATAAAACCATGTGGGAATCGCCAGGCTTTCTTTTCCCTCCGGGTATTTTCCCAGAACTTGTTTTGCCCGGGTAAAATAATCCACCGCGAAATAATCCCGCAGGTTATCGCCTTCAAATTCCAGATCCGACATAATTTCAATCGCATCATGCAATTCTTCATCCGTATGGCCGCCAAAATAAGCGCCCAGATTGGCGGCTTCCATCACTCCCGGTCCGCCACCGGTCGCTACGAAATAACCTTTTTCCGACAATCGCTTGGCTGCCAAAGCGACCTTTACATAATATTCCGATCCGCGGCGAGTCGCGTGGCCGCCCATAAATCCGACGATTTTCTTTTGGGTCATCCCGAATTCATCGTATTCAATGATGCTGCGTAATGCCACATCGATCGCGTAGTCGTGGATGCGCTGTGCCATCGCCTCATCCATCGGCGGATTGTATTTGGTATGTACAAAATGATTGTATATTTTCAAATCAGCGGTGTCGTGGATGTTGTCGGTTTCCGAACCCATCAGTTCCTGCCAGGTATATAACCCAAAACGATGCGGATTGTACGGCAGCTTGCTGAATTTCGGATACACGAGCACATCGTTGCTGATGAGATGCACCGCGTCGCCTTTTTTGAATTCGCAGCCCAAAAAAGTCGCACCTTTGGTATTCAGCCTTTTCCAATCGATATTTTCATGGACAAAATTCAGGTTCTGGATAACCCTTCCTTTCAGGTTTGTGGTATGGGAAAGGATTTCGTCCCATTCATTTTTTGTCCGGATGAGATTGGTAAATTTCTTCAACGACATAATTCAGTTCTTTTTTGGCAAGTTAATGGTTTAATTTGAAAATGAGTTGATTTGAAGATTTACTATAAATCCAACATCCATCCTCCAACACCCATCCTCCAATATCCATCTTCCATCTTCCAACATCCCTGCCTCGCCGGCAGGCAAGCATCAATCTCACAAAAACCTCTTCCTTTTGAACCAAAGAAAAATCACAATCACCACGCAGAGCATTAAACCTAAAACAATGAAATAGGCCCATTTGTAATCCAGTTCGGGCATGAACCTGAAGTTCATTCCGTAAACGCCGGCAATGAATGAAAGGGGTAAAAAGAAGGCTGAAAAAATCGTCAGGATCTTCATGATTTCATTGGCGCGCATATCGGACATGGAAAGTGTCAGCGTAAAAAGATTGTGCAGGTCATCGGTATTCTGGTTATGCAAATGAAGCAGTTTTGCATTATGATCCTGCAAATCCTTGAAAGACGAAACACTTTTTACATAAGATTTGTATTCGTTCAGCACATCGCGCGTCAGCACCAGGATTTTGGAACAGGTGGACGATTCACGTTTCAGTTTGTACAACTTTTTCAAATCTAATTTTGAATTCTGGCGGGTAAATAACGCGTTTTCATAAACATCAATTTCCTGTGAAATTTTCTGCGCGGGTTGCGAATAAGTATCCAGCGTTTTTTTAAAAATCTTATAAAATAATTGTTTGGGAACCAATTTATCTTTGTTTATCTCTTTTTCCAGTTCTTTTTTAATTTCATCCCAGAACGGAACCGGTTTCTGATGAATCGTCAGTACAAAATCCCCGCCCAGGAATATCCCGATTTTATGGCTGAATTCACGGACAATATTGGTATAGCTTCTCGGCTCCTTTCCATAAAACCGGATGAGTACGAAATCAAATTTGTCCTGGTGCTCGAATTTCGGTAAATGCCCGGCTTCCATCGCATCCTGAACGGTAAACGAATTCAGTGAAAATTTATCTAAGTAACCCGAAACCGTGGCTTCGTCCGGATTTTCCAGGTTGTACCAGGTAAAACATTCGTTTTTGAAAAAAATATGATTCATTTCTGTAGGAAATTCATTCCGAAGGTAACAAGATTAATTTGAAAATGAAGAATATTTGTATCTATCGAAAGACGAACTTCGCAAAACGAACTTCGATTATTATCTTTGCAATCCAAAACGAATAAAAATGAGCGGATTAATTGCAGAATTACAATGGCGCGGCCTGATTCACAATATTATGCCGGGAACGGAAGAGCAGCTGGAAAAGGAAATGACCACAGGTTATTGCGGATTTGACCCGACTGCCGATTCGCTTCATGTGGGAAGTTTGGTGCCGATTATTTTGCTGATGCACATGCAACGCCATGGCCACAAACCGATTGCGCTGGTTGGTGGCGCGACGGGAATGATCGGCGATCCGACCGGGAAATCGGCGGAACGGAATCTGCTCGATGAAGAAACGCTGAATCATTTTGTAAAAGGAATCCGCGGACAGCTGGAACGTTTTCTGGATTTCGACGAATCCCGGCCCAATGCCGCTGTGATGGTCAATAATTATGACTGGATGAAGGATTTTTCATTCATTGATTTTGCCCGAAATATTGGCAAGCATATTACCGTAAATTATATGATGGCAAAAGATTCCGTGAAGAACCGTTTGAGTTCGGAATCCGCTGTGGGAATGTCTTTCACCGAATTTACCTACCAGCTGATCCAGGGTTATGATTTTCTGCATTTGTACAGGAAAATGGGCGCGAAATTACAGATGGGCGGTTCTGACCAATGGGGAAATATCACCACGGGAACGGAACTGATCAGAAGAATCGCGCAGGGCGAAGGTTTTGCTTTTACCTGTCCGCTGACGACCAAAGCCGACGGAACGAAATTCGGGAAAAGCGAAGGCGGCGAAAATGTATGGCTGGACAAAAACCGGACTTCGCCTTATAAATTTTATCAGTTCTGGCTGAACCAGTCCGATGAAGATTCAGAAAGATACATTAAGATTTATACTTTTTTGGAGCAAAACGAGATTGAGGAATTAATCCAAAAACATAAAGCCGAACCGCATCTGCGGCAGCTCCAGAAAAAGCTCGCGGAAGAAATCACCACACTGGTTCATGGAAAAGACGAACTGATAAATGCTATAAAAGCTTCGGAAGTTCTGTTCGGAAAATCTACCGCGGAAGATCTAAAATCTTTGGATGCCGGAACTTTTCTTTCAGTTTTTGAAGGTGTTCCGCAGGCGGTTATTTCGGTTTCAGACCTGGAAGGACTGAACATTGTGGATGCGTTGACCGACAAATCCAGTTTCCTGAGTTCGAAAAGCGAAGCGAGAAGGGATCTGAAAGCCAACGCAATTTCGGTCAACAAAGAAAAGGTATCGGAAGATTATCATCTGGCAGGTAAAGACCTGATTTCAGAGAAATATGTCCTGCTGCAAAAAGGAAAGAAAAATTATTTTATTCTGATTGCGGAATGATCAAAGCAATCACATCTCAGAAAATTATTTAGGATGAAATTTGCAAAGTATCTACTCTATTTATTGTACTTTATTTTTTTCTTTGTCTTTCTCCACTTAATTATTGGGTTTTACTCGATGGACAAAGGCTTGGGAATGATTGAACATTCGGACACATTAGAAGAAGCAAAAAAAGAAAATGTACTGATTAGTAAATATTTAGTTTATAACAAAGAATATAAATTAATCGACACCGCATGGAGTGAGTTTGGAAGGACACAGAATATTTTTGGGAGGGCAAAAATTGAAAAGGAAAAAAAATTATTACAATTCAGGTATAAGAAAATTTCGGTTGAGCAACCCAACCTTCCCTATAAGGCATACTACAAAAATAAAAAATTGACATCTTTTCGGGATAGCGGGTTAATTTCCATAATCGGTGTAAAAGAGTATATGGATACTCTGTTTTTGGAAAATGAAACAGATAAATATTCCTACATTTTAATAAAGGAAAAACAGTATTAATAATCGATTTAATCGCAGAGTAAATTATTTATAATCAATCGTTATATAGACCTTACAAATCAAGATTGTAAGGTTTTTTTGTTTTTAGCAGCCTTAATTCGTCATGAATAATTAATTTTATAAAAAATTAACACATGAAGAACTTTTTATTATTTACCGTTTTTGCCCTACTGACCGGTTCAGTTTATGCGCAAACTTCTTATACGATTTACGATGCGGCCGTCTTTTACGACGGTTACGCGGCAACGGTTGACGAACCCGTTCCAGCAGGTTTGATCCGCATCAGCAACGCGGTTTATACTACCAAGCTATCGGACGAAATGGTCAATAACCTTTCCGGCGGAGCGCTCACCATGGACGTTACCATCGGCGCTTTGTGCGATAATTACGACCGCTTGGGCCATGTTTACCTGGCATTTGTTGACAAAGGCGCAACGAGCTATGTGCAAAGCGAAGTGGATAGGATCGAGATTGCGCGGATCATAACGCCGTTCATGAACAAGAACATCAACCCCACCGAAGTGCCTTATCATTTTACACTGGACAATGTTTCCGAAATCTTCAATGATTCAAACCTTCTGGCCGATTATGATATCTGGATTGAATTTGAGGTTTTCGGTGTTCCGTATGCGGCGCAGACACAGGTTGCGGGTTGTGCCGGAAGAATTGATGTTTTTGAAGGGACTTTGGTTTTCAATGTCGATGAAGGAACGGAAACCTATACCGACCCGAACTTCATACTGCCGCTTTCCTGTCGGGAAGATTTAAACAATTACAACGCGACCGATGTTCCGGGTGAAACAACGAAAATCATCAATTTTACTTTGGATGAACCGGTTGACGACGCTGTCCTGTACCTGATCACTTCGAACCATGGCGCAAACGCAGGCGGCGAGGAATACAACAGAAGATGGCATTATGTTTACCTGGATGACGAACTGATCTACGAATACATGCCGGGCGGGAAATCCTGTGAGCCATACCGCCAGTACAATACACAGGGAAATGGTATTTATGGCGCAACGACACAGCCGGTACGTTCCTGGCTTTCTTTCAACAACTGGTGTCCGGGCGATGCGATTCCCAACAGGGAAGTTGTTTTAGGAAATCTAGCCGCGGGAAACCATACCCTGAAACTTGACGTTCCCGATGCCCTTTTTGCCAACAATGAAGGTTATTTCCCGATTTCCATGTACATCCAGAACCGGAAAAGCGGACAGGTACTTTGCCCGGAACCGACAGGATTGGAAATCACGGATCAGGTTTCCAATACGCTGATGCTTGACTGGAACGAAAACGGAGACGCTTCCGAGTGGGAAGTGATGTACGGCCGCACCGGTTATTACAATCAGGAAGAACATGTGCAGGATGAAGACGGGGAACCCGGCCTGATGCTTACTGACCTGACTTTCTATTATTTCTACGACGTATATGTGCGTTCGATCTGCAGCGATGATTTTACAAGCGTATGGACAGGCCCTGTGAAAAGCGCGCGGATTTTATTATCGACCGATGAAAATGAAGCCTCGGATGTAAAGATTTATCCGAACCCGGTAAAAGATATTTTGCAGATTGATTCAAAAATTCCGGTAAAAGACGTGGCGCTGTTCAGTGTGGAAGGAAAAAAATTAATGTCGGGAGATTCTTCCCAATTAAATGTTTCTTCACTTCCTTCCGGTAATTATATTCTGTTTGTTAATCTATCAGACGGTAAAACCGTCACCCGGAAGATTGTGAAACAATAATGAACTTTGGCAAAGTTCTCACCGTAACGAGTAAAATTTTGCCAAAGTTTTTTCTGAAAATCCGGGTAGATTGAACCACCCGATGCAATCGGGCGGGAGCGCGGGAATTTATTTGAAAAACAAAACGATGAAATGAAAAAATTGATTTATTATATTGGTCTAAATTTTCTTCTGATAATTATTGTTTTAATTATAGAAGTATTCATATTTAAACTTATAGCGAAATCAGACAATTTTAATATAGCCCGGCAGGTTTCACTGGTTAAATGTCTATTTGAAACTTTTTCAGTGACATTATTTGCCATTCTGATAATCAACTATTTACTTATTAAGAAAGTTTCTAATCCTCAACAAAAGGAGATCGGATGGAAAATTTTTCTTGTTAATTTCGTGTTATTTCTGATAACAATCTGTTTAAATATCCCCTATTGGTTTTAAAACTAAATATTTATAGCATAAATTCTTAATGAACTTTGGCAAAGTTCTCGCCGTAACGAGTAAAACTTTGCCAAAGTTTTTTTGCTGAAACTGAAAATAGTAGTTTGGTATATTATTTGTAAATTAGCGGTAACCCCACTAAAAAAATAATGATAATCAATCTGTTTAAATCTAAAAAGAAAGCCGATCCCCAGGTAGAAAAACTCTTCACGGACGAATTTATTGACATCCATTCGCATATACTTCCCGGTATAGACGATGGCGCTAAAACCACGGAACATTCCATAAAACTGCTGACCGCCATGCGCAATCTGGGAATCAGGAATTTTGTGTTTACACCGCATGTGATCGAAGGCGTATGGGAAAATTCTACCGAAAGAATCCTTTCTGTTTTCAATGAATTAAAAACGGCCGTTGAGCAGAATCCTGCGCTGAACGATATCGAAATCCGTGTCGCCGCCGAATACATGATGGATGAAAATTTCCAACGGCTCCTGGAAAATAAAGATTTCCTCCCCATCCATGAAAACAAGATATTGGTGGAAATGTCTTACCTGGCGCCGCCGGCTAATCTTTTTGAAATCCTTTCAGAAATCCGGTACAAAGGATTCATCCCGATCCTGGCTCATCCCGAACGTTACAAAAGCTTCCATAAAGAACTGACGGTTTATGAGCAGCTGAAAGACGCCGGATGCCTGTTTCAGGTCAACATGATTTCCCTGACGAATTATTATGGGAAAAGCGTACATGAATCGGCTGTCTGGCTGCTCAGGAATAACATGATCGATTTCATCGGTTCCGACCTGCATCACATGCGCCATATAGAACAGATTAACTCACTGATGATCCGTGATCAAATGATGGAATTAGCGATGCCGGCTATTGAAAATAACCGCATTTTAAGATAGTATATATTGATTAGAATATTGAAAAGCCGGGAAGTTTAACTGAAACTTTCCCGGTTTTTTTCTAAATCAGTTCAAATCCGGTATAACTTCTGATTTTTTCCGGAATACGGACGCTTCCGTTGGCCTGTTGATGGTTTTCCAGGATACAGGCAAGTATCCTCGGCAATGCCAGCGCGCTTCCGTTCAGCGTATGGCAAAGCTTATTCTGGCTTCCGTCTTTGTAACGCAATTTCAAACGGTTGGCCTGGAAAGTCTCAAAATTGGAAACCGAGCTTACTTCCAGCCATTTTTCCTGCGCGGCGGAAAATACTTCGAAATCATAGGTCAACGCGGAAGCAAAACCGGTATCGCCGCCACACAAACGCAAAATCCGGTAAGGCAGCTCCAAATCTTCCAGCAATCCTTTTATATGGCTGACCATTTCATCCAACGCCTTGTATGAATTCTCAGGTTTTTCAATCCTTACGATTTCCACTTTTTCGAACTGGTGCAAACGGTTCAGCCCGCGGACATCTTTCCCATAGCTTCCCGCTTCACGGCGGAAACAAGGCGAATAAGCCGTCATTTTTACCGGTAACTGGTTTTCGTTCAATAATTCATCACGGTAAATATTGGTCACCGGAACTTCCGACGTCGGAATCAGGTACAGATTGTCTTCATTCACAAAATACATCTGCCCTTCCTTATCGGGCAACTGCCCCGTTCCATAACCCGATGCTTCATTTACCACAAACGGAGGAATGATTTCGGTATATCCGGCTTCCGTATTTTTATCCAGAAAATACTGAATCAAAGCACGCTGCAACCTGGCTCCTTTCCCAATGTAAACCGGGAATCCCGCTCCGGTAATTTTCACGCCCAACTCAAAGTCAATTAAATTAAGCTTTTTGGTCAGTTCCCAATGCGGAAGCGCGTCAGGTTTTGGCGTTGCGTTCCCTTTGGTGAAAACAATTTCATTATCATCGGCACTTGTTCCGGCCACAACGCTTTCATGCGGTATGTTGGGAATCTGATAAAGAATGGACTTTAAGGATTCTTCATATTCGGAAAGTAAATCCTGCAATTCTTTTACCTGCACTTTTTGCTGCGCGGTTTTTTCTTTCAGTTCGTTGGCTTCCTCTGCCCTTCCCTGCTGAAATAGCTGTCCGATTTCTTTCGATAGTTTGTTCGATTCTGCTAAAAGGTTATCCAGTTCAAACTGGGTTTTGCGGCGAAGTTCATCGACATTGATCACCTCGTCAACCAGTTCCGGATGCCTAAAATTTCTTTTTTTAAGCCCTTCGATGACTTTTTCCCTGTTTTCCTGAATAGCAGATACGACTAACATTTTTTAAAATTTAGGCAAAGGTAATATATGTTGGATTATTTATAAATTTTAGCATAATTTATTCTAACTTAGCCATAAGAAAATTTCTTAATCGCTAAAACAACACTGTGAAAAATATCTGTTTTCTGTTTTTTCTGATAATTTTTCAAATAAGCCAGGCGCAATTAGAGTCGGCACATTGGTATTTTGGCATTAATGCAGGCCTTGATTTTACTTCCGGGACACCTGAGGTTGTTTATGACGGAGCGCTCAGCACAGGCGAGGGTTGTGCTTCCATTTCGGATCCGGATGGAAATTTATTGTTTTATACCGACGGGACACTGGTCTATAACCGCAATCATCAGGTAATGCCCAACGGTTCCGGGTTATTGGGGAACCCTTCCAGCACCCAGTCAGCGATTATTGTTCCCGCGCCCGGAAATGAAACCCTTTATTATATTTTTACGGTAGGAGCCGACGACTATGCTAATCCTGAATTCGGCACAACCAATACGGGATTTCACTATTATATTGTAGATATGACCTTTGATGGCGGCTTAGGGGATGTGCTGTCTTACGATAATGTTGAAAATGAACTGATGCCCCTTACGTCCGAAAAAGTGACTGCCGTTGCTCATGCAAATAACAATGATTTTTGGGTAATTACACATTTTGAAGATAAATTTTATGCATACCTAGTAACCGAAACAGGAATAAATACTACACCGGTCATCAGCCAGATCGGGCCTTATCTGGACCCGCAGGTTTATCCTGTTAATTCACGCGGATACATAAAATTATCGCCCGACGGGAAAAAAATAGCTGTTGCCCATTTGAGTAATTTAAAATTAGAAGACATACCTCAAGAAATTATAAATAGCGAATGGGGTTATTATACAAATGGTAGTTTTGCCAACGCTTCCAACGGCTATGCCGCATTGTATGATTTTGATGATTCAACAGGAACAGTATCCAATGAAACCGTATTATCTACTGAAGGAAGCCCCTATGGCGTTGAATTTTCCTACGAATCAAAATATCTTTACTTGGAATACGATTTTCATTATCCTTACCTCTCGGAACATAGCCTTGAATGGGTGAAAGGCGAAGTAAGGCAATATGACCTGAATGCTGCTGATATTACAGCTTCTGCAACCGTCATTTTTGATCAGTTTACCAATTACGGCCAGGCTTTCCAGGCAAGGGGCGCTTTACAGCTGGCCTTAGACAAAAAAATATATTATTCCGCAACACAGTATGCGGGTACTACTTATTTCGGAGCGTATCTCTCGGTTATTCATTCTCCTGACAGCCCCGGGTTGGCGAGCAATTTAGAATATCATGCGATCCAGGTTAACAGTACCGAACATCCGTCACATCATGTTTCATTTGGTTTACCGCCTTTCATCACTTCTTTTTTCAGGGCAGCCATTGAATTTGAGGGTGAAATTGTTAATTCCGGAGTCTGTTTGGGAAATGAAGTTTCATTTTCGATCAATTCAAATGCAGAAATCCTTTCTGTACTTTGGGATTTTGGAGATGGTTCTACTTCAACCGATTTAAATCCGACCCATACCTATACCACTGCAGGCACCTATACCGTATCTGCCGAAGTTACAACAGAGAACGAAAACATAACCGTGACACGCGACATTCAGATTTATCCTTTGCCGGAAGCTTTAAACGCCAGTTTGACCGAATGTGATTTTGACGGCGACGGGTTGGTGCTTTTTACACTTTCCGAAGCAGATGTTCAAGCAACAACAGAGTCCGGAAATACCATTACTTATCATGAAACAATCAGCGACGCAGAATCCGGAATAAACCCGTTGCCGGACATTTATGCCAATACATCCGATCCGCAGACAGTTTACATCCGCGTAAAAAATACGACAGGATGTATTTCCATTTCCGAATTAGAATTATCTACCAATTTGCAGGAAGTTAAAACCGCCCAGAATCTCCGGTTATGTGATTTGAACAGCGACAATGTTGAAACTTTTGATCTGAATGAAGCTTTGGCTGGAATTGAAGGCCTGTATGGGGAAAATGTAAATGTCCTTAGTTTCCATACTTCTATTCACAATGCAGAATTCGGACTTGAACCAATCGGGCCATTTTATGAAAATACTTCGTCGCCACAAACCGTTTATGCAAGAGTGGAAACTTCCGGCTGTACCGAAGTCGTTTCGTTTCAATTGATTTTAATGGAACTTCCGTTTGTTGATTTGGGGGATATTGAGATCTGTCCTGACGGTCTCTGGGAAGGAAATGCCGGAACAGGATTTACTTCATATCAATGGAACGGATTGCAGGGAAATGACCTCAACCAGCCATTGGATCAGCCCGATATAGTCATTACCGCGCCGGGGCCTTATTCGCTTACTGTGGAAAACGAAAACGGTTGTGAATTCGAAGAGTTTTTTACTGTTTCTATAAAAGACCTACCTGTAATTTCGGAAATTATAGTTTCCGGCAATGGAACCGTCACGGTCATCGCCATGGGTGATTCTCCTTTTGAATACAGCCTGGATGGCGTCCTTTGGCAGTCTTCCAACGAATTTTACAATTTACCGACCGGCGATTATATCGCCTATGTGAGAGATGCGACCTATTGCATTTCGGACAAAAAAGGATTTGGAATCCTGGAAATTCCCAATTTCATTTCGCCTAATAATGATGGTTATAATGACACATGGGTTGTCCGTGGAATCCTTCATTATGAAAATGTCCATATCCAGATTTTTGACCGTTACGGAAAAGCAATCGTTGACAAAATGAGCAATTTCAATTCCGAAATCTGGGACGGAACATATCTTGGAAGGACTGTAAATACAGGTTCTTATTGGTATATCATTGAGCTGACCGACGGACGAAAATATGTCGGGACGCTGGCTGTGCGGAATTATGACAGGATTTGATTATTTCAAATCCGGCCGTGTCGGCCTTACCTCAATTTTGCTGGGCAAAGTGCGCGGATTCATTTTCAGCAAATCCAGAACCAGTTCTCCGATGTCCTCCGGCTGGATTTTCCAGGCGTCTTTTTCGTTTGGGATGTGGTTGTTAAAATAGGTGGCTACCGAACCCGGCATGATGGTCGAAACCTTGATGTTGTATTTTCTCAAATCCAGCATCGCGGCCTGTGTAAATCCGACAACGCCAAATTTCGTCGCGTTGTATCCGGCGCCGTTTTCAAAGAAATTCGTTCCGGCCAGGCTTGCCAGTGTGATGTAATATCCTTCCGATTTTTTGAGTTCTTCCACACTTGCTTTCAAAGTATGAAAAACACCGTCCAGATTGGTACGCATCATTTGGTTCCAGTCATTGATCGATAATTTATCTACCGAAGCAAAAACTCCCAAGCCGGCGTTTGCCAATACCACATCCAGTTGTCCGAAATGGTTTATAATTTTCTGAACGGCTTTTTGCTCGTCTTCGAAATTCGTCACATCAGATTGGATTCCGATTATTTTTGATTCATCGCCCAGGCTCGCCGCGGCCTCTTGCACGTCTTCCAGTTTACGTCCGCTGATGGCCACACGCATTCCGGCTTTGAGCAATACTTTTGCCGTTCCCAACCCGATACCTTGGGTTCCGCCGGTGATGTAGGCGGTTTTGTTTGCTAAGTTCATAAAGTTAAAAGTTATAAAGTTTGTAAAGTTTTTATTTAAGCGATTTTATTAATCCTGATAAGATTTTGGAAATTTCTTCTGCTAATTGTGCCAATTTCATTCCTTGATCTTTTTCTATTTTCTTCAATTCAATTGCTAATAAAAGCATTGAACGTGTCTCGCCACAAGAACCTTTTGAGAAGTAAAGAAATTGAGTAAATTCCTTGTTGGTTCTCCTTTCGAATCCTTCCGCAATATTGTTCATTATAGAAACCGATGCTTTTTGAATCTGGTCATTAAAACTAAAATCTCTTGAATTTTCAAAAGCTTTATAGATTAAAACCGTAAGTTCCATTGCTTTCTGTCAAGCTATAATATCTTCAAACCGTTCAAATTTCATTTCTTTCTACTTTTTACTTTAAACTTTAGAACTTATTTTTCCTTCTTAAAAATACTCCCAATTCCTTTCCCGATTTGCTCAATCGCCTCAATTCCTTTATTAATAGTATCCGGCGCAAAGTTCTCGTAATCATCAATGGAAATTCCGCCGACGTTTTCCTGCGGATAAACCACAATCAGGTTGTTCTGGCTCAGGTAACGTTCAAATTTAGACGGAATCCTTTCCAGATGCGGTGTATATGAAATTGAGCCTCTTCTCGAAGCCACAAATACAATCAAATCGCTGGGCGAAATATCTTTGGTAATGACCAGGAAATCTTCCCAATAGGAAAAAGATTTAAACGTAACTTTACCGTTCAGCTTCAATGCTTTCATGATTTCCTGAACCGTCTGGTGGGTTTTTTCTTCCGAATACAAAACTACCGAGATGCTGTATTCTTGCGAAATCCTGAATACTTTCTGAACAATCGTCGGGAAGCCGTTTTCTTTTTCGGTAAAAGGCGGGCAGATGAACACCAGTTTTTTCTTCTCAATCAGCGGACGTACAAACCGGCACAACACCAAACCTTTGTCCACATTACTGATAATCGAATCGGTTTTTTCTCCAAAAATTTTATCGATGAGCCCTGTTTTTTGTGGCCAGCCGATGATGACAAAATCAGCCATAATCTCTTTCGCCGTCCGGGCAATTCCGCTGGCAGGATTATGATCAATGGTCGTCATCGTGTTCACACCGGATTCGGATGCCGAACCCTGTAAAATGAATTTTTCCAGTTCCTTGCGGTATTTCAGTATATTCATTTCCGCTTCATTGTTGTTCGGAACCACGGAAAGCAGCGTCACCGGATTGGTGGAATTTTTATCTTTTATGATCAATGCAAAATCCAGCAGGTTTTCAACCAGTGATAAATTAGCAACCGGAATCAGGATTTGTTCGTTATAATTCAGCTGGTTTTTCAATTGATCCACAGAAATATCGCCTTCTTCGCTCAACGCGATTTTCTTAGCTGCTTTTTCCGCCGCGAAAGAAGCTACCACACAGGTAATCAGGATCAGGATAATCGTTCCGTTCAGAATATTTTCATCCAGAATTTTGGCCTGGTAACCAACCAAAATCACGGCCAGTGTCGCCGCCGCATGCGCGCCGCTCAATCCGAAAATGACCTGACGTTGTGCTTTGGAATATTTGAAAATCAATTGTGTAAAGAATGCGGCAATCCATTTACCAAAAATAGCTACAACACTCAGTGTAAGTGCAATCACAATGGCCATCGGCCCGCTCAGGATTACGCTCACATCAACCAGCATCCCCACCGAAATCAAAAAGAAAGGAATAAACAATGAATTCCCGATGAATTCAATCCGGTTCATCAATGCAGATGAATGGGGAATCAACGGATTCAAAGCCAGCCCCGCTACGAAAGCGCCGATGATAGGTTCGATTCCGGCTACTTCCGCCAAAAAAGCTGCAAAAAAGACTACTGAAAGAACAAAAATATAATGTGCATGCTTCTCACTTTCGAGCTTTTTGAAAAACCATTTGGCAATCCGGGGAATGACGAGAAACATGATGGCGGAAAAGATGGCAAGCGAAATCCCCAGCCTTATCCAGAAAGACTGATCGAGGTTTCCCTGGCTTTTTCCTAAAATTACCGCGAGAATAATCAGCACCGCGGTATCGGTCAGAATGGTTCCTCCGACCGTTATCGCTACCGCCTGGTTTTTGGCTATGCCCAGCTTGCTGACAATCGGATATGCCACCAGCGTATGCGTAGCAAACATACTGGCAGTCAGGAAACTCGCGTTGAAATCATATCCGAGAAAATAATAACAAACCGGAAACCCTATGGAAATGGGAATGATAAAAGTAAAAAATCCAAAGACGAGGCTTTTATTTTTATGGGTTTTGAATTCGTTGAGGTCTAATTCCAATCCCGCAATAAACATGATATAGAGCAATCCTATAACAGAGAAAAGTTTAATCGCAAAATTATTTTCCAAGATATTAAATCCATGCGGGCCAATCACAACGCCTGAAATAATCAACCCGATAATGCCGGGGATATTCAATCTTTTTAAAAGAATGGGCGCCAATAATATGATAAACAATATCAGTGAAAAAACCAGTACCGGATTCTGCAATGGCAAGTCAAATTCCTGCGAAAGGTGGTTGAAAAATTCCGTCATAAATTATTTTTTCTCTGTTCAAAAATTCAGAAAACTCCCTCTTTCATGGAAACTTTCCCTCATGCAATGATAATAAAATTAGATTTAACCGGGGATTTACCTGAATTCGGGTTTCCTTTTTTCCAGGAAAGCGCCTACTCCTTCTTTAAAATCTTTCTGGTCGAAAAGTTCTCCGAAGCTCCTGATTTCCAAATCGAAACCGTCTTTTGAATCACTCGCATTCACTGCCCGAATGGCTTTGGCAATGGCCAGCGAAGAATTACCCGCGATTCTGGAAGCAATGGCTTTGGTTCTTGCAAGCAATTCCGTTTGCAGAACGATCTCATTGACCAACCCCATTTCGAAAGCCCTTTGTGCAGGAACCATTTCGGCTGTAAAAATCATCTGGGCCGCACGCCCCTTTCCGATCAGTTTCGGTAAACGTTGCGTTCCACCATAGCCGGGAATCAATCCCAGTGTAACCTCCGGCAATCCCAGTTTTGCATTTTCAGATGCAATCCGGAAATGACAGGCCATCGCCAGTTCCAGCCCGCCGCCCAATGCAAATCCATTGACAGCTGCGATAACCGGTTTCGGGAAATTTTCAATTTTATTAAAAACTTTGTCCTGTCCTTCTTTGGCCAGTAATTCGCCCTGTTGCCCACCAAAGTCGCTGAATTCTTTGATGTCGGCTCCCGCCACAAATGACTTTTCGCCGCTCCCGGTCAGGATCACGACCCGGATTTCGGGATTTTTTTCCGCTTCATCCAGGAAATCGCTGATTTCATTCAGCAAATCTTTGTTCAGAGCATTCAAAGCCTGTGGGCGGTTCAGCGTAACGAGCGCGATTTTGTTTTCTATTTCTACAAGCAAATTGTTATAATCCATGAATTTTAAATTTTGTGCTTAAAAATACGGAATTCAGAAAACCCGAAAAAACTTTGGCGGTTTCATTTTTTTAAATTTACTTTGCATTTCAAAGTTCTTTATATGAATCAAAATCCAGAAGACCAGTTAAAAGAAATCCGTTCGCTGATGGAACGCAGCACACGCTTTGTATCCCTGAGCGGATGGACGGGAATTATGGCGGGAATTTATGCATTGGCCGGAGCCACAGCGGCATACTATGTGATTTTCAAAATGAATTTCCTTCCCGACAATCCCCCTGCGGGCATAGCTACTTATGGTTCCGGAAGAGCCGTTCATTACCACTACGACAACGGCCTGGCGGAATTGTTCTCGGAAAAGAACCTGATTTTGGCTTTGATCGCCGTGCTGGTATTTTCATTTTCCGCCGGAACCGCGCTCTATCATTCCTCGGTAAAAGCACGGATGCAGAATGTTAAACTCTGGAATTCTACTACCAAACGTTTGTTTGTTCAGCTCGCAATTCCCGTAATCACAGGCGGTTTTTTCTGTGTTGCCTTATTGTTTTACGGAAATGCCGGGCTGATCGCACCCGCCATGCTGATCTTTTACGGGCTGGCTTTGCTGAACGGAAGCAAATACACCTTGAAGGAATTACATTCGCTGGCATTATGTGAAATCGCATTGGGGTTGGTTTCATTCTTTTTCATCGGATACGGATTGTATTTCTGGGCGGCAGGTTTCGGGGTTTTACACATCATTTACGGAATTTTGATGCAAAAGCGATATAAATAATGAGCATCATCGACGGGCTAAATAAGAATTTTGAAAACCGGGTGCGGCTGGGGCTGATGTCTGTGCTGATGGTCAACGATTGGGTGGATTTCACCGAGATGAAAGAGCTGCTCAACGTGACCGATGGCAACCTGGCAAGCCATTCGTCCGCTTTGGAAAAAGCAGAATATATAGAAGTCAAAAAAGAATTTGTCGGCAAAAAACCGAGGACTTCTTATCGGGTTACGCAAAAGGGGCGCGAAGCGTTTCAGCAGCATTTGGCAGCGTTGGAGAAATTATTAGGAGGATGAGATTTCCCAATGTTTAACGAAAGGATATAATCAATGAACCGAAGAAAATTTATCAGGCAAACTGTCTTGGGAACAATTGGCTTAGGAATTACCACCGGAATTTACAGTTGGCAGGTTGAGCCGTTTTGGGTAGAATTTGTCAAAAAGAAAATACCCGTACAAAACCTTCCCGGAGAATTAATCGGAAAAACTTTGATACAGATCAGCGACCTTCACATCGGGAACCGTTTTGATTATCATTACATTATTGATGCATTTAAAAAAGCGCAGGAATTCCAACCCGATTTTGTGGTTTACACCGGCGATTTTGTCAGCTATGAAAATGAAAAACAATTTGATCAATTGAAAGAAGTCCTGCCTCATTTCGTAAAAGGTAAACTGGGAACTTTTGGTGTTTTAGGCAATCACGATTATGGAAGAAACTGGTCACAGCCTGAAGTAGCAGACAAAATCATTTCACAATTGGAAAATGCGGAAATAAAAATTCTGCGGAATGAAAAAATGATTTCCGGCGGATTGACTTTCATTGGCATAGATGATTATTGGTCAACCAATTTTGACGGAGAAAAAGCCATGAAAAATTATAAATCCGGTTTACCAGCTATTGTCCTTTGCCATAATCCGGATGTTTGTGATTTAAACATTTGGAACGGTTACAAAGGATGGATTCTTTCCGGGCATACGCACGGCGGGCAAGTCAAAGCACCATTTCTTCCACCGTTTATTTTACCGGTTAAGAACAAAAAGTATTCTTCTGGTGAAATCGATTTACAGAACGGGCGAACATTGTACATCAACCGTGCTGTCGGGCATTTATGGCAGGTTCGGTTTAATGTACGCCCGGAAATCACAATTTTTGAATTAAGCAAAAAACAGGAAGAAATAAAAGACTATTTTTTTACAATATAACTTTGAAATTCAAAGAACTTTAAATTAATATATTATGGAAAATCAAATTCAAAATTCAACCAACAGTTTTTTAAACTGGCTCAACAAATCGCTCACTGTAAAAATGGCCGTCATCGGCTTTTTGATTCTTGTTCTGTTAATCCCGCTCGCCTATGTGCAGTCATTGATCGGCGAAAGGGCGCAACGGCAACAGGAAGTGATTTCGGAAATCAATGAAAAATGGGGAAAGGAACACATCATTTCCGGTCCGGTGCTGAAAATCCCGTATATAAAGAAGACCGTCACCACATACACCGACCCCAATTCCAAAGAGATCAAAAACGCGGTTGGCTCGACTGTTCAGTACGCTTATTTCCTGCCGGATGAATTCGATGGGAAATCAAACCTGAACGTCAAAACACTGCAAAGAAGCATTTATAAATCGGCGGTTTATGAAGGGAATTTAACCGCCACAGGGAAACTGGCAACACCTGATTTTAAAACCGAAGACATCCGCGAAGAAGATATCCAATGGGAAAAATCTACGATTATCATCCAAACGTCTAACCTGAAAGGGATTAAGAATAATCTGTCCATCCGGCTGGGCGGCCGTGATTTGTCCCTCTCACCAAAATTTGTTGAATTAAAAGGCGCCGGCGCCCAAGACTTACATTCGCTGGAAACCGATTATTTTGATTTCAGGGAACTGGATGCCAAAGACTTCAAATTTAACCTGGATTTCAACGGAAGCGAAAAATTCAGCCTCATTCCGATTGCAAAGCAAACGCGGCTCAATGTTCAATCCAACTGGGCTTCACCCAGTTTTACCGGTGAATATCTTCCGAAAAACGAATCGGAAAAAGTCACCAAAGACGGCTTCAATGCCAACTGGAATATTTTGTATTACAACCGTCCGTTTCCCCAACAGTTTTTTGGTGATTTACCGAACCTGAACGAGTATTCCTTTGGTGTAAACCTACTGGTTCCGGTAGATGAATACCAGAAAAGCGAACGTTCAGCCAAATACGGCTACCTCATCATCACCTTTACATTCCTTTTCTTTTTCCTGCTCCAGGCAATCGCCAAAATCCATGTCCATCCGTTTCAGTACCTTTTGGTCGGGCTGGCGCTGGTGATGTTCTACACGCTTCTGATTTCCATTTCGGAACACAGCAATTTTCTGAAAGCCTACCTGATAGCTGGAATTTCGGTGATTTCGCTCATTACGCTTTATTCGGTTTCGGTTCTGAAGAAAAGAAAATTCGCATTGCTTGTAGCGATTTCCCTTGCGGCGCTTTACGGCTTCATTTATGTCATCATCCAGATGGAAAACTACGCTTTGCTGGCAGGAAGTATTGGGTTGTTCATCATTCTCGGGATCGTCATGTTCGTTTCACGGAAAATTGAATGGAAATAATTCTTTTTTAACCCTGCCAGATTTAAAACCCTGGCAGGGATTTCTAAAAAATAAAGTACCTTCGCAAAAAAATTTCTGAATGGAATTCATTTCTTTTCTAATAGACCTCCTGACCAATACCAAAGAAACTTTAATGTGGCTTTTTGCCGAATACGGCACGCTGATCTACGCGATACTTTTCCTGATTATTTTTATCGAAACCGGCCTGGTTATCATGCCCTTTCTACCTGGAGATTCGTTGCTCTTTACTGCGGGAATGCTTTGCGCGCACCAAGGCGGGCTTGACATCTGGATACTCATCCCGTTATTGATTTCGGCGGCGATTCTTGGCGATAATGTGAATTATTTCGTAGGAAGGTTCTTTAACGAAAAAGTGCTTTCCTGGAAGATCAAAGGCAAACCGCTCGTACAGCAAAAATGGCTCGACAAGACACACGAATTTTTTGAAAAGAACGGAACCAAAACCATTATCATCGCACGGTTCGTTCCTATAGTGAGAACCATAACGCCGTTTGTGTCGGGTGTGGGAAAAATGCGATACAGGGTATTTCTTCCTTATGATATTCTGGGCGGAATCTTATGGGTGGGAAGCGTTACCATCATCGGGTATTTCCTGGGGCAAATCCCGTTTGTGGAACATCATCTGGAAAAATTCATCCTGGGAATTGTCTTTTTATCTGTTTTGCCCATTTTTATGGAGATCGTCAAAAAGAAATGGGGAGCAAAAAAACAGGGGAATTCAAGCTTCTAAATTTCAATGAAATGGCAAGAAACATAACTATCGCAAGCCGGTTAAGAGAAGTATTATTAACCGGACGCTGGATTGCCAATACAAATTTTAAAGAACAAATTCAAAGTGTAAACTGGCAACAGGCAACGCAAAAAGTTGACAGCTTAAATACTATTGCGGCCCTGACTTTTCATATAAACTATTATCTGGCAGGCCTGTTAAATGCTTTTGAAAACGGCAGGCTTGAAATCAGCGACAAATACAGTTTTGACCTTCCGCCAATTAATTCTGAATTTGAATGGAACAAATTAGTTGCCGATTTTTTAAGTAATTCTGAAAAATTTGCAAACAAAGTTGAAGAAATGGACGATACAATATTTGATCAACCTTTCATTGACGAAAAGTATGGAACATTTCTGCGGAATATTGAAGGCGTTATAGAACACAGTTATTATCACTTAGGTCAAATTTCCTTGATAAGAAAAATGATTACTCAAAATAAATCGTGAAAAATTCAATTGAAAACCAAACTGATGTATGAAATTTTTGAAGAGAAAGTGATTATTTTCATCATTTTCTGCATTAATTCATTACGAGGATAAATGAATTTTTAAAGAATTCCCATTCCAGTCAATTCCTTTCTTAACCCTTCAGGGTTCTGATAATGAATCGTTTCAATCCCGAAAGAGCGGAACGCGAGTACATTGTTCAGGTTATCATCGATGAACAGACAATTTTCCGGTTTTAGTTGAAATCTGGACAACATCAGGTCAAAAATCTTCGGGTCGGGTTTGATCAATTTCTCTTTTCCCGAAACCAGTATCCCGTCAAACACCTGAAAAAATTCAAAACGCCTCAAAGCAATTGGGAAAGTTTCGGCCGACCAATTGGTCAAGCCATACATTTTGTATTTGGCTTTTAACGCATACAAAATTTCCACCGTTTCGGGAATCGCATCACGCAGCATGGTTTCCCATCCGTCATAATACATCTGGATTTCCTTTTCCCATTCCGGATATTCCGCCACCAAAAGCCCGGTTCCCTCTTTCAGGCTCCGGCCTCTGTCCTGCTCTGCGTTCCATTCGTCGGTACAGATATTTTCCAGGAACCATTCCATTTTTTCATCGTCCCGGAAATAATCTTTGAATAAATAACGCGGATTCCAATCCACCAGAACGCCCCCGAAATCAAATATGATGGTATCGATCATTTCGCCTTGAACTTCATTAAAGTTTGCTTCGTAAAATCAGACAAAACCAAACGGCCGCTCATTTCGGCGCGTTGTTGCATCAGCTCCGGTAAATGTTCGGTTCCCTGCCAGAAAACGGATTTCAAATCGCGCATCGCTTCCAGGCTGTACACCGAAAGATGATGGGCAAAAATCATCGCTTCTTCTTCACAGGCTTTCGCATCCGGAAAAATATGGTTGTAAATTCCTTTTTCTTTGAGCCATTGCGGTGATTTCCATTCGGTCGAGTTCATGGTCATTTCAGAAAAAGCCGTAATGCCTATTTTCCGGGTGATGGCCGGTTCAATCACAAACGGCCCGATGCCGATGGATAATTCGCTCAACCTTGCAGACGCATTTTCATCGGCCAGCGCATAGTCACATGCCGAAGCCAGCCCGACGCCGCCACCGACAACTTTTCCGGTGATGCAGCCCACGATGAATTTCGGACAACGGCGCATGGCCAGGATCACATTGGCGAATCCCATAAAGAATTTTTTTCCTTTTTCAAATTCGTCTATGGTCAGTAATTCATCAAATGAAGCACCTGCGCTGAAAACCTTTTCACCGGCGCTTTTCAGGATAATGATTTTTACTTCGTCATTCCGGCCTAAATCATCCAGCATCCGGATAAGTTCGCTCAACTGCGCACTTGGAAAGGAATTGCTTTTCGGGTGATAAAATTCAAGAACGGCAATATTGTTTATGATGTCGGATTTGATATAGTAGGATTCCATTCTGTCGCTAATTTGGTTTAAACTTAGAGAATTAATTTGAAACAGTTTCTTAATTTTCAGAATCGTAATATAATTTGTAGTATTTCTTTCCTTCTTCGTCAATTCCCTGTTCGATCATTTTCCGGTTTCCGTGAACGTAAATATGGAAATTCTTATCCAATTTTATGATGCTTTTGAAGAATCTCGCCTGCTTCTTTACCGCATTTTTAGATATCTCAAAATGGTCGTTTACATCAATTTCGTAAACTTCTTCAAACCGTTTTTTATAATCTTCGAAACTTTGTTTTAATTCTTCCTGTGCCAGGACTTTGTCGGCAAATTCATTTAGTTCAAATTTATCGGTTTCCTTAAAAAATTTCATGGTATTGTTGAGCAAATCTACCTGATCCACTTTGCTGACTTCGAATTCTTCGGGTAGTTTGTCCATCACATAACTTTTACAGAGATGAAGTGTGTTTTCTGTATCGAAATATTCGTTTTGAAGTTGGGTAACCTGTAAGAATTCATCGTTCCAAATACCAAATTCCTCACCTTTCGAATTATCTACGGAAGCCAGCAAATAACCGTTTTCTTCATCCATATTGAAAATTAAACAGCCTTTGTCTATTTTGGACAGATTGATTCCTTCTTCCGTCCAGACTTCATAAGAATTCTCATTGGGAACGGTTTTCAGGATTCTGTCTTTGGATTCCGATTTAAAAATCCCGACTGCACGGACATTTTCGCCTTCTACCAAAGCATCGGGAAAGAAAACAATAAAAAGCTCGCCTCCTTTTACTTTGGGATGAGAACTTGTTTTGTAAAGGTGTTCCGCAATCTGAATGGAATTCTGCAAAAGCTGTGTCGGTTCTTCAAAGATATTTTTAACAGCATCAAAAACCGGGTTTTCTTTGGTTTTAAACTGGAAATATTCTTCCGTTTTGAACGGTTTCAGAAAAAAATTATACAAAGTATCGGCCAGTTCAGCCGGATAAAAAGTCAGGGTTTTGGAAAGGTGGAGGCCTTCTTCGGCCGCTCTGTTCCCAACTCTGTGGATGGCCAGGTCAAAGGTTTCTTCCGGATTTACAAAATGCATATTTCAAAATTAGAATGCGAAATTAAAGGAGAATTCCTGAAATAAAAAATCTCGTCAAAATCTTATCTGGTGCCGTTATTTTACCCGGGATTAAAATCTGGGGTCATAAATATTCAACCCCTCCGGAGTTTTTAATTTATATAGATTCTTATTGAAATTATACAATAGATTCCGATAACTTTGCCCTGGAGCATTTTGAGTCTTTTTTTTGCAACTCAAAAATATTGAAACTTAAATTGTTCTATTTTTTTGAACTTGAGTAATTATCCGAGAGCATCCCATTCTTGGAAAATCTTAATCAGAAAGAAGAAAAGCCGGATGAATATTTTCAGGCAATGAGTTTTGTATAAGATTTGGTTACGAACGGAATTTTTATGGACTGGAAAACATCCAATTTGCTTTCAATACTTAAAACAAAATAATCTATATTTAAAAACGATTTTCGGATGTATGTTTAAATTTTTCCAATTCGTGATTTTGTTGTGGTTTGCTTCGTTTTACTGCAATGCGCAAAATTTTACAGCAAAACAACTGATTAAAGCTTGGGAAGTTTCGGACGAAACCCAAACTTTGAAGGCGGAAGAAACTTACAAAGATCTAAAATTCAATCGCAACGAGGATAAATTAAAAATCCTCATTCCCCGATTAAAAGATTACATCAAAAAACATGGGGATACGCGATTGGAAATTCGTTTGAAAATGTACGAAATCCTGTCGGCGCTTGAGTTAAAGGATTTGTTTTCCAAATCAGATGTTGATGACGTAAAAAATTTATTCAAAAAAGCAATTTCTATAAACGACCAACAACTGCTTTCGGAATTATACAGTTTGTATGCGGAACATCTCCAGGCGAGACCTGAAGACAATTTATTTTACAACACGCAAGCCATCAGGATTCAAGAGGAAATCGGCGCGAAATATTTCCCTAAATTGTACCAAAGGTATTATATCGTTAGTTCCTCATCTTATTATTTCGAAGATTATTGAATTTCATCATTTTAGCAATTCCATTATTTGCTTTCCCCGGCGACCCGGATGGTGGGGATGACCCGCCGTTTGAAGATCCGACGCCAATTGACACCCACTATGGGTTTCTCATCCTAGTTGCGATGTGTCTGGCTTTCCTCTTAATTCGAAATTCAAAAAAAGGAGTTAAAAATATCTATTAAATCAAAATAAAAAAAGAGCAATCGGCTACTAATCTGCCTATTGCTCTTTTATTCCAGTGACCTCGACAGGATTCAAACCCTACAATTTAATGCAACTTTAATAAATAGTTATAATTATTGATTATCAGTTATTTATAATAATTTACTTATTTTCACAAGTTGCATTTCGGGGAAAATAATTGAATAAAATTGCAATTTTGGGGGAAAATACGGGGAAAGTTTTTTATCTTTGAATCGGTATTAATAAAGTAAACGATGAATGTAAGTTTCAGACTTCGGGGAAAATCCACTACAATTTACGTAAGACTGTATGCAAATGAGAATAGATTTGAGCGCAAAACAGGGCTTACCATTAACCCTAAAGAGTGGAACGCCGACACCCAACGCCCTAACAACTGGAAGAAAGACACCGACCGGAAAATCATCAAAAACAAATTAGATCGGTTAGCTGATTATTTAGAAAACAGCTATAATTCCAACTACTCAAACGGAGTAGAAATAGACGGTGACTGGCTTCAGGAAAAAATCAATGAATTTAACGGTCAAAAAAAGGCGGAACTAAGTGAATTATTTACTCATCACATCCAAAATTACATTGACAACGCACCGTTAAAGCAGACACGAAAGAAAGTTGGGTTAAGTGAAGGGCGAATAAGAAACCTGAAACTTTTTAAAAACACATGGGAAAGGTTTGAAGAAGAAAAACGCAAAAACAAACCCATTGAAACATCCAAAATCAATAACAAAACAGTCCGGGAATTCAAAGACTGGCTACATTCACAGGATTATTCAATAAACTACATTGGGAAAAACCTTTCAAACCTTAAAGCGGTTTTAAATGACGTTCAGAAAAACAATGACGAGGTAAAACTTTCCTTCAATCCATTGAGCATTGAAGTACCACATGAAAGCAAAGAACCGGAAGATATTATTTACCTCAACTTTGAAGAACTCGAAAAGATAAAAGAATTAAAGCTGACTAATAATTATTTAGAAAACGCGCGCAAATGGATGATTTTGGGATGTTATGTCGGGCAGCGTGGTTCGGATCTAATGAGTCTGTCAACCGATAAGATAAAAATCATAAACGAGCGAAAAGCATTCGTTATACGCCAGCAAAAAACACGCAAAGACACGGTAATCCCGATACTTCCGGAAGCAGAACGAATCATTAATTCAGGATTTCCGCACCCTATCTCATTGGAAAAACTCCGGGAGTACTATAAAAAACTATGCAAGCTGGCAGAAATAAATGAACTTAAAAAAGGAGTGGCAAAAGATGATACGACTGGCAAAAGGACAAAAGGAATGCACCCAAAGTGGAAACTGATCGGCTCGCATGTATGCCGCCGGTCTTTCGCTTCCAACTATTACGGAACCATCCCTACGCCGGTACTTATGCAGATAACCAACCACAGCTCAGAAGCAACTTTTTTGCAGTACATCGGAAAACCGCCTTATGAATATGCAATGCAAATGCTGGATTATGTAGAAAAACTTCCGAAAACAAAAACGCTACGAGTGGTCAAAGACGAAAAAACCGGAACAGATAACAATTAAAATAACTTTAAAATTTAACACTATGGTAATTACTTACAAAAACTTTGATAATTTAGAAAATGCGAAAGAAATGGGCATACACGATGCCAACGATTTTATTAGAAAATTTGGTTTTAAACAATCTATTGTAGAAAATAAATTCATAGACTGTTTGGATGATAGGGAATCTCTAAATATTTCATTGGAATTATGCAGTCAACTAAAAAATATTTCTTTGATTAACGATGTTGTACAACAAATCAATCCTGAAAAAATGATAGATATGAATCCCTTATACAAAGCCATTTATTACATTCACAATAAAGAAGAAGTGATTGAAGAAGATTCTATAAACTTTTTCACCTCTTATTTCCAGCTAAGGCGATTAAATGACATTATTTATAAAATAATTGATACAGATAAAACATATTTCGACTACGAGATAGATTTTACTATGTTAAGTTACCCATTGAAAGAACAAGAAAAAATAACCGATGATTTTGTAGATGAACTCAATGAAAAGTACTTCGACCTTACAGAAGAATGTAAAGAAGGCAAAATAACTGTTTCAGAATTTATCAATAAAGCTAAAAGCTTGATGAATTATTATTTAAACCAATAAATTAATCTTAAAGTTATGAACCTGAGGCAAGTAATACAACAGAAAAAACCAACTTATCATGATTTTTCTTTTCCGGAAGAAGTAAATGAAAAAATTAATCAATGGAAAAAAGCAGGGCTATTCTATGGTGCATTTCCGGTTATTGGGAATAGTATGACCTGCAATGATAAAAGAAGCATTCCTTCAGGAAGTAGAGTGTTGGCCGTAGAGTTAGATATTTCAAATAAATTCGACTTAGGAAACGGTATTCCGTTAAACAAACCTTTATTAATTAAATACACAACCAACAAGGGAGAAGATGGATTTGTTTGCAAAACAATTTCTTTTATGGACTTTGTTTATTACAATTATCGATTAAGCAGCTACAACCCAAGCCATAAAGATGTATGGATTCCAATAAGAATCATTGACAACATTTTAGAGGTTCATCATGTATTTTAATTTTGATGATTGTAATTAATTCGTTACATTTGCATAATAATTTTGCTATGAGGATAATTTTCAGAACGGAAGAATTTGATGAGTTTTATAATGATTCAGACAAAAAATTGAAAGATAAGATTGAGTATGTCTCGGCAATTATTGAAACGATACCAGTAATCAATACAAAAGTTGCCAAAAAACTAACCAACGAGATTTTGTATGAAACAAGAATTCAAATAAATAATGAGTACAGAATACTCACGTTTACTATAGACCACGAAAATATCAATCAGGCAAAGGCTATCATTTTCCTTTGGGGATTCCTCAAAAAAGATACGAAAGATTATAAAAAGCAGATCCAAAAAGCACTCAAAATTTTAGAAAAATGGCAGGAAAATCAAAACCAGTAAAATCGAATGCACGTCCCAAATTGGATTGGGATAAGATAAAAAGAGAATTGCCTACAATGAACGACCTTCTTGATGAGAAGTACGGTAAACCCGGCACACCAACCCGTGAACAGTTTACCGCAGAGGCATTGGCGTACTACTATGGCGAACTGATAAAAGAAACCAGAAAAGAAAAGAACCTCACCCAACAAGAATTAGCTGATTTGGTAGGCAAAGAACGTGCGTACATTGCTAAAATCGAAAGAGGTAAAACAGACCTTCAAATTTCTAATTTCATTCAAATTATAAGCGCACTGGGGCTAAAATTACAGATAAAGTAAAAATTTATTAATCTCTTATGAAAAGTCTTTTAGGAAACCACTCAATATTTTTTGCTGAGAAGATTGAGCCTACTATTCATTGCGGCAAAGAAATCGGGTATTTAGTTTCAGGAAGTAAGTATGTAGTACCTTATCCCATAAATGAATTATCTGAATGGACACACAATTTAAATAATTGTAAGGGGTGTAGAGATAATCATGCTAAGGTAATGAATGAAATAAATAGCCGATTTACAAAATTTCCTGACTGTTGCGAATGGCATAAAAAACTCCTTACAGTGGATTGGTTTGATAAAAAGGATTTTAAAGGTATTGGAAAGCAATATGCGGATAAATTATTCTTTAGTTGGTTCCACATAATATATTATTTAGACACAGTAGATTGGAAAAAGGAAATATTTGATTATTTAGAATATGTAATTTTTTCATTCGGCGATTTTCCAAACGGCTATGGCAGCCCATTATATTTAGCTGATTATTTTAAACAATTAAAAGGTCTTTTGCAAAGAGACTTAAAATCAGAAACTATTGATAATAATGAACTCGAAAAGAGGAAAAAAGAGATTATTGAATATTTGGATAATTACTTTAACCCTAATGATAACAATAAAAACGACAAAAATACCGATTGGAATGTCCTAATAGACACTTATAATAAATGGCTTAAGATATTTCCGTTTCAGATTAGTTTTTTTCAAAATTTAAAATCCCAATATGAAAAAAACATACCTATACTGAATGGAAAACCAGAAACTAATAAATACACAGGAATTGCGAAGGCACAACTTAAAACCAAAGATAAATTAATTGAATCCTTATTAAATATTACAAATACTATAATCACTCAAATTAATACCACTTCACTATACGAAAAAGGGCAATTAACCAATCCTGAAAAAATAAAATTGGAATTGGTTTTGGCTAAACGAAAAATGAAGATTAGTAAAGGTTATGTAAATACATCTCCCAATGAAGAACAACGTTATAGGAGAGTATTAAAAGAATGGTTCTGCGATGAAAAAGAGCTTATAGAAGAAATAACACCTATACTAAAATCTATACCCCTTCAATCAAACGACAGCCAGACTGCAAAAGAAAATAAAGATGGGGATAATTCATATCCTAATATTTTCACGGATAAAGGATACCAGCTTTGGCTAAGATTGTTTGATAACTTCAAACTCACAGCAAGAAGCCAGACCGATATTAAATTCTGTTTTGAGAAAATGAAAAAAGACAACTTCATTTATAGTACGGTTAAACAAGCTGATTTTCTTAGATGGTTAAATGACCTACGTACCTGGGACGTTCAGAAACCAAATTCGACAGTAAACCTGAAAGACACAAAAAGAGTTGGAATCTACGATTTATCCCTAAAATCCATAGAGGAATAAAGGCGCACCAAAAAAGGTGCAAATAGCACACAAAAAAGGTGAGATCTCTCTAATTAATTTGCAATGTAAATCTTAAACATTGCAAAAATGGAACATACAATTTCAATTTTAAATCTAAGTAAAGATGATTTACTTGATTTAGTAACGGAAGCCGTACAATCAGTAAGAAACCACGAACCTCAACCGGAAGAAAAAAAACTTCTTTCACGGAAAGAAACGGCAGCCTTATTGGGCATTAACTTAGCTACTTTACACCGCTGGACGGTCGCTGAAAAACTCAACGCCAAAGGCATCGGCGGACGAGTATATTACGACCGTGAGGAGGTATTGAATTCCGTAAAATCCCTGAAATAAAAACGGCCATGAAAAATGCAACTTTTCAAAGCCGGAACGTTCAGGGAGTTGAACACGGCAAAGATAATCATTTTGAGGCAGAATACAGACGTTTTCGTGATTATTTAAAGGAAAATACTGTCACCTGCACAATGGCGTGTGAAAACTTAGGAATCAGGCAGAAAAACGCAACACGCTACAAAAGGGACTTGGAAGAAAACGGAGAACTGATTGAACTGTTCGTAAGCAAGTGCAAATACACGGGATTTCAGGCAGCGTATTTAACAACCAATAAGGAGGTCATCAAATCCACTTTGCGGGAAAAGAGGAAACAATTAACACTTTTTTGAAATGAAAATGGCATTTGATTTTCTCAAATTAAACACCTGTTCCCAAAAGGAAATTTTAAAATTGGGGAAGTTGGAATTACTCCCCGACTTTCCCAAAAAAGGACGGGAGTGTTACAAGCTGAATGACTGTGTAAAAATTGAAAAACACCCGGTCTTTGAAAACGATGAATTCGCAGGGTATGCGTATGTAGATATTATTATTTACCCGCACTTTATTTTCAACAACGGGAAACACAATGGTAACGACTTTTCCCCAACGGAGTGTATACAAGTGCTGGATGAGGTCTTTAAATTGCTTAAAATCGAAAAAACTGACCTCAACGAGTATCGGGTAGTAAACATTGAATTCGGCGTTAATGTAATTCCTGAAACAGACATCAAGGATGTGGTAAATTCGATTAAGTATTGGAAACGGAAACCATTCAAACGTAACAAAGCCGATTTTAGTTTAATTACCAACAGCACGGCGCACAAACAAATAAAAGCATACGCCAAAGGAATTGACGACTTAGAACGCCTGAAATCAGGCGAAGTACATCCGAATACATTCCGATTTGAAATTAAACAAAAAAAATCCCAGCAAATAGTTTACTCGATACTGAAAACGAAAGATAGTAAAGAGAAATTTACCGCAGATAATTTGTTTAAAATAGAAGTGTATGAAAGATTTCAGGAACTATTATTAAACGATTTGGATTTGACATTATTCATTGAAAACCCAAAAAACCAAATGGGTTTAACCTCAAAAGAAAAGACTGAATTAAAAACCTTATCGAATCCGGACAAATGGAATTCTTTCTTAGATGATAAGAACCGGGACAAATTCCATTATCAACGAAAAAAGTATGAAAGTATTTGCACTAAAATTCCAACGATAAAAAGCGAAATCCAGCACTTAATTGAGCAAAAATTTTCAGTTTGGAAAAATTCTGCAATTCTACCTAAAAAAACTTTGCAGAAAAATTTACGTAAAGAATTTATAATCAATAAAATGAACCAAAAAAATTCTGCAATTCTACCTACGCGCGCACGCGCACGCGCATTTTATAGTGTAGAAATGCAGAATAATTAACCTTAAAAAGCATTAAAATGACAACAAACAATCCAAATGAAATATTAGTCAAGATACTACCTCGACTAAAACCTGAAACAGTTCAAAAATTAGCAAATTATTTTATGGCAACTATTCAAGCAGGTAGGGAGTTAAGTGATGAAGAAATTGAAACCTATCTTGACAACGAAGCCTCTTCGGATATCGGTATGAACATAAACTTAGAAATGAATAAAAATTAAAAAAATGGCAGAAAACATTAACATCGCAAGTTTTGATTTTGACCCGAGTAAGTTAGATAAAAATCTTATTGATTTGAAAAATCAAATGCTTCTTCTCAGGAACGAAATGACTTCATTAAAGAAAGGAGCGGGCGACACGGCAAAAGAATTCGCAAACGTGGCTGGAAGAATGATGGTACTTGAGGGTGAGGGCAAAAAAACCAGTAAAGAATATCAGGACTTAGCCAAAAAGGCTGACGGATTAAACGGAATGCTTGACGTTCAGAACGGCTTACTGATTACCGCAGAATCAGAAATGAAGTCTTTGCAAAAGGAATACAAATTAACCTCTGACATCGCACGGGCTTTGACCAATTCGGAAAACGAATTGATTTCAGCAAGAGAAAAAGCCAATCAATTAATCGAGCAGGAAATTACTACCATTACAGAGGCCCGGGAAAGCAATAAAGAAATATTGTTGCTCCGGAACAACCTCAACGCAAAGCAAAAAGACGGGGTTGCCCTGAATGAAGAAGAATTAAAAACACTTCAAGAACTAAATGCCAAACTTGATGAAAACAACGAATTCATCAAAGAAAACGTATCAGCGTATGAACAGCAGAAAATCAATATCGGTAATTACACCGAAAGCATAAAAGACGCCCTCGGTCAGTTAAATCCATTCAACGGTGGGCTTACGGCGTTCATAGGCCGGGCACAAGAAGCGGGCGGGGTCGGTAAATTACTGACAAGCTCGTTAAAGCAGGTTAAAACCGGAATAATTGGCGTGACACAGGCGGCTATAAAGTTCATTTTTACACCCATCGGTGCTATAATTACCGCCATTGTTTTAGCAGCCACATTGCTTTACAATATTTTCAAATCATTCACCCCGATTGTCGATAAAGTAGAACAGGCATTCGCTGCGTTAAGTGCCGTTTTCAATGTGATCAAAAACAGCGTTATTGCTTTAGTGACCGGCGCAAAATCATTGGGTGATGTATTCAGCGGTTTAGGTGGCCGTATGAGAGAAGCGGCAAAAGCGGCAGCTGAACTTAAAAAGGCTCAGCAGGATTTGGAAGATGCCATGTTGTCCCAAGAGGTTGCCTCAGCTAAGAACCGGGCGGAAATTAATAAGCTGAACATCCAGGCAAAAGACCGGACGAAATCAGAAGAAGAAAGATTGAAACTTCTTGAAAAAGCCGCAAACCTCGAAATGGAAGACTACAACCAGCGAAGAGCCATCGCCGATGAAACTTTAAGACAGGCAGAGGAAGCCATCAGGGTTGAAAGTAATTTGACCGATGCAGAATTTGAGCAGTTAAAAAAGCGAGGGGTTAATTATAAAGAATATGTCGAAAAGAAAACAAAAGGCGTTGATGATCTTTTCAAGTCACTTGCTGCTGCCCAAAAGGGAGTTTATCAACTTGACGATGAATTTAATTCCCAGATAGAGAAAAACATAAACCGCCAAAATAAGTTAATTGAGGATCAGGAGAAAAAGCAGGAGGACGTAGTTAAGAAAGCCCAACAAGCAAAGGAACGGGCAGAGCAGGAAAGAGAGAAAGCGTTTCAGCGTGAAATCCAGCGAATGAATGAGGAATTAGAATTGTGGATAGCACAACAAGGGAACAAAGCTCGAACTCTTCAGGAGGAATTAGATTTTGAAAAAAGAATAGCGGAGGATAGCAAGAGAATTCTGAAAAAGCAACTTAAAGAAAATGAAATTTCCTATACCAAATACCAGGCAGAGGTTCAGAAAATAGACAATGAATTAGCCGCGGCGAAAACAGCCGTGATAATTGACAATGCTCGCAGGGAACTTGAAACGTGGGTTAAGTTGAATGAAGATAAAATTGACATTACCGATAATTTCACAGAGGAACAATTAAATGCCGATGGAAGCCGGTTAGAACAGCAAAAAGCAAAAGAGTTAGAATTTCAAGAACTGAGATTTAAAAATGATGAAATCAACGCCCAGGAACTCGCCGATAGGAAACTGGAAATTGAGAAAGAATTTCAGCAAAAAAGAGATGAACTTATTAGCACCTACGAAACCAATCGGAAATCGAGGGAATTAACACAAGCTGAATTAGACTTTGAGAGCAAATTAATTAAACTCCAGGAAGACGGCGCTACTCAGTTTGAGGTTGAGCAAGTAATGCGAGATGAGCAGAGAGAAGAAGAAATAAGAAAAGCACAAGAGCAAGCCGAACAAGACAAATGGTCTGTAGAAATGCTTAATCAGGCTATTTATAACATAAACCGAGAGTATGACAACAAAGACAAAGAAGCTAAAGAATCCAACGATAAAGCAATATTTGAGAACAAAACCCAGCTCGCTTCTCAAGCACTCGGCACAATGGCAGAAATCTTTGGAAAGGAATCAGCAGCGGGTAAAGCAGCGGCAATTGCACAAACCACAATAGACACTTATAAAGCAGCAACAGCAGCGTATGCGGCCGGTGCTTCATTAGGCGGTCCGTTGGGTGCGGTTATGGGGCCGATATTAGCGGCTTTAGCTGTTACATCCGGATTAATGAATGTGAAAAAAATAGCTTCAACAAAAACGCCTAAGATGAGTGGAGATGTTGGTGGCCACGCAGAAGGCGGTAGGATTGTTTCAGGCTTACCAATTTCCAGGGCTAACGGTGATAACCGGTTAATAACCGCTAAGACAGGTGAAGTAATTTTAAACGAAGAACAGCAGGCAATGGCGGGTGGTTCACCTTTCTTTCGTGCTTTGGGCGTTCCGGGATTTGCAACAGGCGGAGTGGTGGGAATGCCGCCATCTTACAACTCTTACATTCAACAACAAGTCACCAATCAAATTGATACGGAAGCCATAGCAGAAGCTGTAAAATCAGGAATTAAAGAATCTTCAGAAGTAATGGCAAATGCAGTAAAGCAAGGAGCTGAATTAGGAACAGAAAGAGGCTCACAATCGGGAATCCGGGATTTAAACACAGATTTGGACATAGCAAGAAACGCAATTTTTTAACAACCAATAAACAAATAGTAAAGTAATGGATAGGAATAAAAACGGAACATTAAAAACGGGTACGGTACTTAACCCGAGCGGGCGACCAAAAGGAATGCCTAATAAAACAACCACAGAAATGAAAGAACTGATAAAATCATTTGTAGAAAGGGAATTGGATGAGGTAGATGATTTACTGAAACAATTAACAGCAAAGGATCGTTTAGATGTGTTATGTAAATTAATCCCTTATGTAATTCCGAAACAAACAGAATCAACTTTGAAAGTGGGTGAAGAGAATGAGTGGCCTATTAAACAAATAGTTGGAATGGTAATCAAATAATAATCAAGAAATTAATGCGAACGCAATGCAAACGCATAGCGACTGAAGCAATTAAAAAGTAGAAGTTATGTTATACAGAAATAATAAAAAAGAATCAGAAAGTTTAAAAACCAAATTGCGAATCAGCGAATCGGCACGGGCATTTTCCGAGGAGTATAACAAGTATTTGGAAAATGAAATAAATCATTTGAAGGAAACTTTGAAGAATGAAAGGGAATTATCGGAAATGTATAAAAACCATATTGAACTCCAAAAAGAAAGAGCCGCCCGGTACAAAAAACAATTAGACGAATTAAGATTAACCAACGCTTATCAGGCAAAGTATAATTAAAGCAAAATAAAATGATTTTATGCCTGTCATTACGCGTATAAAATCCCTGCACAAAATTGTGCAAGCATTGAATTAAGGGACACCTTCGACATTAGGCCGAGCGGCAACCCTACTAAGGACTTTGAAAGAAAATGAGTTGGTTTGAAATTCTTGTTAAATTTATGGCTAAATGTGTCCATTTGTATCAAAATTGATACAAAACCATTACATTTGTAAAGTTAGATAGTAATTTAGTAATGGCAAACCATCACTTAAAAGCCGATATTGGCATTTCTGGACAAGGGTATCATGTTTTGGTATCATTAATTGAATTCCAGGAAGATAATGTTACCATTTTATATTCACCCGCATTAGATTTAACAGGATATGGCTATAATTTAACTGAGGCAAAAACTTCTTTTGAAGAATCACTGCACGAATTCCTGCGTTATACTACTAATAAAGGAACTTTTGAAAAAGCACTTCAGTCATTGGGTTGGACTATTAAGGGTTCAAAGAAAAAGCCGAGGTATAACCCGCCAAAAGATTCGGATATGGTAAAAACAAACTCTACTTATAATGAAATTGTAAATAAAAAAGATTATAGGGTTTCCAGAAAGAATATAGAACTCAGCATTTAACGTGTGTCCACAAAACATCTTCGAAATATTCCACTTAAATTATTTCGTGATTTTCTCACAGAACAGGGGTGCAGTTGTAACCGAACTACGGGCGGGCATGAACATTGGTCGCGGAAAGATTTATTACGACCAATTACCTTACAAACACACGTAGATCCTATACCTGAATTTATTATTAAAAACTCCCTGAAACAGTTGAAAGTTACCAAAAAAGAATTCTTGAACTGGATATAAGTTCTATAACTTTTTGCCATAGTTAAAAATCCCATATTGCCCCTGAAAGTAGGGGAATGAAACTACAATTCTCTTATGGGAAATAACGTTTGTACAAAAATGATCACTCATAAAAGCGGGATTTCTCGTATTTATAGAAAAAGGGCGCAAAAAGAATTTACGCCCTTAGTGGTATAATAAAGTTTCCAATAAATGTAAACTTCTGACAAAGATACTTCAAAAATGAATAAAAAAATCAGGTGCAAATTCAGAGTAAAATACTGATTTCGGGGAAAATACGGGGAAAGATAAAAAACAAAAAACCGTAATTAATTATAAATCAATCAACTACGGTTTTTATCAGTGACCTCGACAGGATTCAAACCTGCAACCTTCTGAGCCGTAATCAGATGCGCTATTCAGTTGCGCCACGAGGCCTTAAATTCGGACTGCAAAGATAATCATTCTTTCCATTTTCACCAAATTCCTTAAATTGCGGATATGAAATATATGCAGGTTTTTGCGGTATTCTTTCTGGTAATTCTGTCATGCAGAAAAGATGATACTCAGATTCTTTCAACCGAAAACGGGGGTCATTTTCGCTATATCACAAAAATAAAATGGTCGGAAAACAAGGATTCAGTGACCATAAAATCGGGCGGTGAAACCCTTCGGTTGGCCAAAAAGGAGTTACCGCTGAAAACCACAATGGTGGTTCCGACTTCTGCAATCGCCTATCTGGATGAATTGAATCTGACCGATAGAATCACCGGTGTGAGCCAGCTTGATTTTGTGTTCAATCCTAAAATCCATCAGGAATTTAAAGAAAAAAAAATCAGTGAAATCGGGGCGTTCAATGAGCTTTTTATTGAAAAAATATTGGTTAATAAACCCGGTATATTTATTTCAACTTCCAGCCCTACCTTGGCAAAATTCCATGAGTTGCTGAAAAATGAAGGAATCAGGATTCTTTATATAGATGAATATGAGGAACTTGATCCTTTGGCAAGAGCCGAATATGTGAAAATTTTCGGGAAGCTGTTTGGCAAAGAAAAAGAAGCGGATGAATTATTTTCCGAAATCGAAAAAAATTACAAAGAAATTCAATCAAACGTAAAAGGAAATTCTACAAAAAATCCAACGGTTGTGGCCAACCAGATTTATGGCGACGTTTGGTACATGCCGGGCGGACAGAGCTTCCAGGCAATTTTGTTCAATGACGCAGGCGGGGATTATCTCTGGTTTTCCGACACAAGCACGGGTTCGCTGAACCTTTCTTTCGAAAGCGTATTTGAAAAAGCCCACGATGCCGATGTATGGATGAACGCTGGCGATTATCCGACAAAAAATGCCCTGGTTGCAAGTTATCCGAATTACGGATGGTTTTCCGCCATCAAAACCGGGAATGTTTACAACTGGAACAAAAGAATTACACCCGAAGGCGCCAATGATTATTTTGAAACCGGGACCGCACGCCCGGACTGGGTTTTGAAAGATTTGGCATTCATTTTCCATCCGGAATTATTTCCCGGGCACGAGTTGTATTTTTATAAGAAATTGGAGTAATGATTTTAATTAGCCACTAATGCACTAATCAATTTATGTTTAATTAGATTCTAAATTCCAAAAAATACGCCTAAATTCAGGGAAATTAGGCGCATTTAGTTAAGGTTGGATACCATATCAAATATTTAATTTGAAACAGTCTTATTTAATGCAAACCTAAACATTCTATTTTTCAACTGACTAAGCAAATTTGCTTATAGGTTTATTTGCTCATTATTCCACATTTGATTGTGGGACAATTGAGAAATAGTGAATTTCTAAACGCTTTTGGTAAAAACCTGAAGAAAATCCGTCAGGAAAAAGATTTTACCCAAGAAAAACTCGCTTTTTCCATTGGTGTGGAAATTTCCCAAATCAGCAGAATAGAAAGAGGAATCCTCAATACCTCCATCAGTACGGCGGAAGCGATTGCTAAAGCATTGGATATTCCTGTGAAGGAATTATTTGAATTTTGATGAAAAGCCCTGTCAATGCCGTATTTATAAATTCCATATCTTTGGATGATGAAATCCATTCAGGAAATAAAAAATACATTGAGCCACCACAAACAAGCTTTGTTTCGTGATTATCCTATTCGTTCGCTTGCTATCTTCGGGTCTTATGCCCGCAGGGAGGAAACAAATGAAAGCGACTTGGACATTCTTGTGGAATTTTCTGATAAGATTGGGATTCGGTTTATAGATTTAGCAGAAGACCTGGAAAAAATTCTCGGTACAAAAGTAGATTTGGTTTCCAAAAACGGTATCAGGGAAAAATATTTACAGCATATAAATTCTGATCTGATTTATGTCTGAACGCAACATAAAATTATTATTGGAAGACATGCTTCAATCAGCAAAAAAGATTAAAGCATATACACAAGATATTGACTTTGAAATATTTATTTCTGACGACAAAACCATAGATGCTGTTGTCCGTAATTTTGAGATTATTGGTGAAGCATCAAACAGAATAGACAATGATTATAAAGAAAATAATCCGGAAATCGAGTGGAAAAGAATCCGCGGTTTCCGAAACCGTATCGTTCATGAATATTTTGGAATTGACTATGAAATCGTCTGGACAATTATAGAAACCTACTTAGATGAACTCATTTTCTCGCTTGAATCTTTGTTGGAAGAGAAATCTTAAGAAAACCCTGTTTAGATTCTTCACTATGGTATCGACGGCGCTTAACCATCGTTCAGAATGACGATACAATCTTAAAACAATTCCGATTTAAACTGCTCCAGAAAACGGATATCATTTTCCGTGTACATCCTGATATCGCCAATTTGGTAAAGTAAAAGCGCAATCCGCTCGATGCCCATTCCGAAGGCAAACCCGGTAAATTCTTCCGAGTCGATGTTGACGTTTTTCAAAACATTCGGGTCAACCATTCCGCACCCCATGATTTCGAGCCAGCCGGTTCCTTTAGTCATCCGGTAATCGGTTTCAGTTTCCAGTCCCCAGTAAACATCCACTTCCGCGCTTGGTTCCGTGAACGGGAAATAAGACGGGCGCAAACGTATTTTGGATTTCCCGAAAAGCGCTTCGGTAAAGTAACTGAGCGTTTGTTTTAAATCGGCAAATGAAACATTTTTATCAATGTACAATCCTTCGATCTGATGGAACATCATGTGCGAACGCGCCGAAATCGCTTCATTTCTATAAACCCGCCCCGGGGACAAAATCCGGATCGGCGGTTCATGCTGCTCCATATAACGGATCTGAACCGATGAAGTATGCGTACGTAAAACAATATCGGGATTCTGTTCGACGAAAAAAGTGTCCTGCATATCGCGCGCCGGATGATGTTCGGGTAAATTCAACGCGGTAAAATTATGCCAGTCATCTTCAATTTCCGGGCCATCTGAAAGTGTAAACCCAATACGCGAAAATATATCGACAATCCTGTTTTTCACAATATTGATCGGATGACGGGAACCTAATTCAAATGTTTCCCCGGGCCGTGTCAGGTCCAGTTCCGATTTGGATTCACCATTATTTTCAAATGATTCTTTTAACGAAATTACCTTTTCATTGACTAAGTTTTTCAGTTCATTTACAACTTGACCGAACTCCTTTTTTTCTTCATTCGGAACGGATTTGAACTGGGCAAACAAATCATTCAAAATACCTTTTTTACCTAAATATCTGATGCGGAATTCTTCAACTTCCGCCTGATTTTGGGCGGAAAATTGTTTTGCCTCTTCAATGTATTTTTTGATTTGTTCAATCATCATTCAATTATTTGGAAATGCAAATTTAGATTTTTCCAATATAATTCAGCTAAATTCCCAAAAATAAAAACCCGGTTTAAATTGTCGTCAGACGGACGGTATTGGTCATTCCTCTTTCAAAAACAGGCATGGCGTTCAGGTTGATGACATAATCTCCGTATTCGACAAAACCTTTTTCCAAAGCAATTTTATTTACCTCAATGACGGTTTCGTCCGTACTTCTATCCCCCGCATCAAAATACATGGCCTTCACACCCCACAAAAGATTCAGTCTCCTGATTATATGCTTATTAGGAGTATAAACAAGAATGTACGCCAAAGGCCGGTAAGACGAAATCTGGAAAGCGGTGTATCCCGAATAAGTGAGTGTGGAAATGGCTTTTGAGCCGGTGAGGCTTACCATTCTTGCCGCATTGTAACATACTATTTTGGTTACAAAACGGTCGTTTTTATTTTTCGGTTTGAGTGTCGGCACCTTGATCATATCGGAATCTTCGACCCTTTGAAGAATTTTGGTCATGGTTTCAATTACCTGAACCGGATATTTCCCGACCGAGGTTTCACCGCTCAGCATTACCGCATCCGCACCATCATACACCGCGTTGGCCACATCGTTCACCTCGGCGCGTGTAGGCGTAAGGCTGGAAATCATGCTTTCCATCATCTGTGTGGCGACGATCACGGGGATTCTTGCGAGCTTCGCTTTCCCGATCAGCATTTTCTGGTATTGCGGTACGACTTCCATCGGCATTTCCACACCCAGGTCACCACGGGCGACCATCAAACCATCAACGGTTTTGATAATCTCACTGATATTTTCAAGCGCTTCCGGCTTTTCTATTTTGGCTATAATCGGTATTTTGTAAGCTGCGTGTTCGCTTATTACTTTTTTCAGATCCAGCACGTCCTGCGCGGTACGGACAAATGAAAGCGCAATCCAGTCCACACCCTGATCGATGGCAAACCTGGCGTCTTCCATATCTTTTTCCGTAAGCGCCGGTAATGAGATTTTGGTATTGGGCAGGTTTACTCCTTTTTTGGAAGTAAGCGGGCCGCCCTGTAGGACTTCGGCATTCACTTCATCTTTCCCGTTTGTATTGAGGACTTTCAGAACGAGCTTTCCGTCATCAATCAGGATGTTCTCACCTACTTTTACATCATTTGGGAACTGCTTGTAGGTCATATAAACCTTTTCGCGGGTTCCTGTTATTTTTTCATTTGTAAAAGTCAGTATATCGCCAGGAATCAATGCCACGCCGGATTCCATTTCACCAATCCTCAGTTTCGGTCCCTGCAAATCTGCCAGGATGGCTGTGTTGTAGCCATATTTTTCATTCAGTAAATGGATAGTTTTTATCTTCTGCCTGACGTCTTCATAATTCGCGTGCGAAAAATTAATCCTGAAAACATCTACGCCCCTGTCCATCATCTGCCTCAGCGTTTCTTCACTATCCGTAGCAGGGCCGAGCGTTGCAACAATTTTTGTTTTTTTCAGGTATTTCGGGTTGTAATACATCATTTTTTCTCTTCTTTATAATTCTAAAATATCAATCTGCTGATGGTTTTTATCTTGTCAGGGTCAAGCCGGGTTATTTTTTGTATGAAATTATTTTCCTTAAACGGAATTTCATCCGGGTCCCCACCTGACACGCGCAACAAGTAATTGTATTCCCTGTGTTGCGGAATCAGCATGGGCGCCACATCAAATAAGGAAGCCAAATTACTCAAATTTTCTGACGGGTTCAGCGTATAGGCATTGTTCTTAATGATATGATAATACAGTTGGTCTTGTTCGTCTTCCCATTCGAAAACGGGGTAATACGAAATTTCATCACCGGTCAGCACATCCAGATCATCGCATCTTGTAAACCTGGTATCGAAAAACTGGTTGACGTTGTAAATGAACTGCGGCGAATCGGAATACGCGGAAGCAAGGCCGTAAAGTTGGAAATCTATCAGCTCCGACTCATCGATCAACAATGTTTTAACTGCCATTTACAAAACATTTTCCATTTTATTCTGCAGCACATAATACGCTCGTTTCGAGGCGTTTTCTTCTGCGCGCTTTTTGGAAGTTCCTCTTCCTTTGGAAATTACTTTTTCATTCATCCTGACCACTGAAACAAAAACCGTAAGGTCTTCGGCATTTTCTTCTTCAAAAGTATTGAAGCTGATTTTGTTTTTTGTTTTTTGCCCCCATTCCAGAATCAGGCTTTTATGGCTCGCGATGGTTTTTTCGAGTTTTTCTAAATCGAGGTGTTTTTCGATTATTTTCTTAAATATAAAATCAGCGGTTACGCTGTAACCTTTATCGATATAAATGGCGCCGATCAGTGCTTCAACCAAATCTCCGTTGATGTCTTCGCCCAAGTTCGGGTTTCCTCCCGGATGAAGCCTTTCCTGTAATTTGAGCTGTTTTCCTATGCCGTTCAGTTGCCTGCGGGAAACCATTTTCGAACGCATTTTAGTCAGGTAGCCTTCCTGTTTGTCAGGCGCATGCTGGTATATAAATACCGCGATAATCAATCCTAAAATGGCATCTCCCAAAAATTCAAGACGCTCAAAGTTGACATCGTTCCCGTTCTCGTCTTTTACCTGTGCCGACCTGTGAACAAATGCTTCTTTGTAACATTCCAGATTGGACGGAGAAAAGCCCAGGATATCCCTGAGGTAAAGCTCAAATTCGGAATCGTTTCCGGAATGTTTGCTTTTATCAGTTTTCTTTGACTGTAATAATTTAAATCTTTCCCAAAAGAGCATAATCTACAATTTCCTGAACACAACACATGCATTGTGTCCTCCAAAACCAAACGTATTGCTCATAGCTATGTTAACTGTACGCTCTTTGGCCTTATTAAAAGTAAAGTCAAGCCGCGGATCCAAGTTCTCATCATCGGTAAAATGGTTGATTGTAGGGGGAACTAAATCATGCATGATAGACCCGACTACGGCGACCGCTTCGATTGCTCCGGCCGCGCCCAGTAAGTGTCCTGTCATGGATTTCGTTGAATTGATGTGAATATTGTACGCGTGTTCTCCAAATAATTTCTGAATTGCTTTGGATTCCGCTATATCTCCCAACGGCGTAGAAGTTCCGTGCATATTGATGTGGTCAACTTCTTCCAGACGGATCGAAGCGTCTTCCAGTGAGTTCCTCATTACATTGTAAGCGCCCAACCCTTCCGGATGCGGGGCTGTAAGATGGTACGCATCGGCAGACATTCCGCCGCCAACAAATTCGGCATAAATTTTCGCGCCACGCGCTTTGGCGTGCTCGTATTCTTCTAGGATAATGGTTGCACTTCCTTCTCCCATTACAAAACCGTCACGGTCTTTGTCAAAAGGCCTTGAAGCTGTTTTAGGATCGTCATTTCTGACCGATAGTGCGTGCATGGCGTTAAACCCGCCAATGCTCGCCGCCGTAACGGCCGCTTCCGAACCGCCGCTTACGATCACATCTGCTTTTCCTAAACGGATGAGCATGAGCGAGTCAATAAGCGCGTTGGTCGAAGAAGCACAGGCTGAAACCGTCGTGTAGTTCGGCCCCATAAATCCGAATTCCATGGAAATATGGCCGGGTGTGATGTCGGCAATCATTTTCGGGATGAAGAACGGGTTGAACCGCGGTGTGCCGTTTCCTGTCGCGAAACCGGAAACTTCTTCTTCAAAGGTTTTAATCCCGCCGATTCCGGAACCCCAGATTACGCCTACACGTTGTTTGTTTACATTAGATTCAAGTATGCCGCTGTGCTTAACGGCCTCACGAGCTGCTACAATGCCCAATTGCCCGCATCTGTCCATTTTTCTTGCTTCCTTCCGGTCAAAATGGTCTTCCGCGTTGAAGTTTTTAACTTCGCAGGCAAACTGTGTTTTAAACAATCCGGCATCGAACAAGGTGATGGGTGCCGCCCCGCTGATCCCCTTGGTCAGAGCTTCCCAATATTCAGGAAAGCTATTCCCAATCGGCGTGAGCGCACCTATACCTGTTACTACAACTCTTTTTAATTCCATAAAAGTGGAAAGTGGGTGAGTGATTACTTATTTAAGTCTTCAATGTATTGTACCGCCTGGCCTACAGTAGAAATTTTTTCTGCCTGGTCGTCAGGGATTTGAATGTCGAATTCTTTTTCAAATTCCATGATTAATTCTACGGTGTCCAAAGAATCAGCACCTAAATCATTAGTAAAACTTGCTTCTAAGGTTACTTCACTTTCATCAACGCCTAATTTGTCAACGATGATGGCTTTTACTCTTGATGTAATGTCAGACATAATAATTGTTTTAATTGTTTTTGATTTGGCAAAAATAAAAAACTTTAACTAAAGTTGTACACTTTTATAATGCAAACATAGTTTCAGTTCAAACCTTACAAAGGTATTAAAATAATTGAATCAATCTAAACTGATATAAATCAACACATTCTATATGATTTTATTCTAAATTTGCCACTTTATTTTTACATTAAATGTCAAACGCAATAACAAACAAAACCATGGATTCCAAACTTTCCAATTACGGGATTACTTCAGACAAAGTTCAGTGGAACCTCTCTCCTGAAGAATTAATACAAATTGCATTAGAAAAAAAACAGGTTGAAAAAGCATCTTCGGGCGCCATCAACGTCCTGACCGGAAAATTTACCGGCCGCTCACCTTTAGACCGTTTCATCGTAAAAGATGAAGTAACCGAAAACACCCTTTGGTGGGACGGAAAAGTAAACATCCCTTTTGATTCAGCTAAATTTGATGCACTTTATAACAAAGTCACTCAGTATTTAAGCGGAAAAGAATTATTTGGGAGAGATGTTTTTGCATGTGCCGATGACCGTTATAAATTAAAAATCAGAGCCATCAACGAAAAACCATGGGCGAATTTGTTTGTTTACAATATGTTCATCCGGCCAACCGAAGAAGAACTTGCCAATTTTGGCGAACCGGAATGGCTGATCATCAACGCGCCTGAATTCCAGGCTGATCCAGAAACCGATGGTACACGCCAGGGAAATTTTGCCATCCTGAATTTCTCAAGAAAAATCGCTTTGATTGGCGGAACGGCTTATACGGGTGAAATCAAAAAAGGAATTTTCTCTGCATTGAATTTCATTCTTCCGACTTTCAAAAACACTTTGCCCATGCACTGTTCGGCAAATATGGGTGAAGCCGGCGATACGGCTATGTTCTTTGGGCTTTCCGGGACAGGAAAAACAACTTTATCGGCCGATAAAAACAGAAAACTGATTGGTGATGACGAACACGGCTGGACCGACGACAATACGATTTTCAATTTTGAAGGCGGATGTTATGCCAAAGTCATCAACCTTTCCGCCGAAGGCGAACCCGAAATTTATGGTGCCATCAAAGAAGGCGCTATTCTGGAAAACTGTGTGTTCAAACCGGGAACCAACGAAGTTGATTTTGAGAATAAATCCATTACCGAAAACACACGTGTAAGCTATCCGATCGATTATATCGAAAATATCGCGGTTCCGTCATTGGGAAAAAATCCGAAAAATATTTTCTTTCTTTCGTTTGATGCTTTCGGTGTCATTTCTCCGATCGCAAAACTAAATCCGGCACAAGCCGCTTACCTGTTCATTTCAGGATATACTTCCAAAGTTGCCGGAACCGAAGCCGGCGTAACCGAACCGCAAACGACTTTCTCAACTTGTTTCGGCGCGCCGTTCATGCCGCTTCACCCGACTCAATATGCCGCTATGCTGAGCGACAAAGTAGCAAAAACAGGCGTAAACGTCTGGTTGCTGAACACCGGCTGGAACGGACAGGGAAAACGTATGAGCCTGAAAGATACACGAGCCGTAATCAATGCAGCTTTGAAAGGCGAACTTGATAATGTGGAATACAAGCAAGACCCTTATTTCGGATTTATGATTCCTCAAACCTGCCCGGGCGTTTCTTCTGATGATATCCTGAAAGTGGAAAGCTCATGGACGGATTTGAGCGCTTATGATGAGAAAGCAAAACTTTTGGCCAATAAATTCAAAGAGAATTTCAAAAAATTCGAAGAATTTGCCAATGACGAAATTTTAAGCGGAGGGCCGTTGGTGTAAAGAGTTCTGTTCTTAAATAAAATAAAGGCCGGGTAAAGATTTAAAGATTATCCGGCTTTTTTGTTGAAAACTTTTCGAGTTAAAAATTTGCACAGGAAAATCACACACTATAAATTCGTGCCAATTTATGCAAACTTTAAAAACACACAAATTATGCAACAACTCTTAGTTCCGCAGGGCGCGGTCGCCCGAGCAAATGATCTGGCGTTGGCCCCGATCATTGACCCCAGGAAGTTCTCTTTTGTAGTAAACAAGATGAGAACTTTTTTTTTGCGCAAAGGTTTCGTTGAGGTTCACACCCAAAACCGCCTGAGCATACTTGCCGCATGTGAGAACCCGCATTCCATTGCTTCGTATGATTATTGCGGAAATGTCTGGCCGCTTCCGCAAACCGGCCAGATGTGGCTGGAATATGAATTATTGACGAAGCCGGACGTTCCCGGTTTTTTTTGTGTCTCAACGAGCTATCGTAACGAAAAAGACCCGATCAAAGGAAGGCACCAGCGCATCTTCCCGATGTTCGAATTTGAAATGCACGGAAGCATCAATGAACTGATTGAACTGAAAATCGAGCTCCTGGAAGATTTGGGTTTTGGTTCCCGTGAAGAATTCGTTCACGCCGATTATGAAGACATCGCACAAAAATATGGTGTCGATACGATTGAAGCGGAAGACGAACTGAAAATCCAGGAAGATTTCGGGGATATTTTCTTCCTGAAGAATTTCCCTGAAAGAACCAATCCTTTCTGGAACATGAAACGAAACGGCGGAACCGCCAACAAAGTCGATTTGCTGCTGCATGGGATCGAAACCATCGGTTCGGCAGAAAGAAGCGCCGACGCAGCGGAACAACGCCACGCGTTCTACAACATCGAAGACGGAAAATACGCCGAAAAATTGTTCGATTTATTTGGCAAAGGCCGTGTGGAAGAGGAACTGGAAGATTTTCTTTCATTCGAGTTTTTCCAGCGTTCCGGCGGTGGAATGGGCGTCCCTAGAATGATCAGGGCCTTTGAGCTTTCCGGATTGATTTAAAATTTAGTCATAAATAACACACACTCAAAAGCGGTAAATGAAAATTTTGCCGCTTTTTAATTTATCTAAACCTGATTTTTAAATGACCCTTTTTTTGAGAAGGAACTTTGTCAAAATTTTCTTCGTTCGCATAAAATTTGACAAAGTTTTTTACCCGACAATAACGAAATGCCGGATTATTTGTTTTTGATTCCCGCCTGGTGTGCGAAATTCTCTGCAAATTCTATGATATAATCCGCCACTTCATTTTCATTGGTCGCGCGCTGATAAGAATTCGCCATGGAAATGAAAATCTGGTGATAAAACCTTTTCATATCGTCCATCGGCATTTCTTTTGTCCAAAGATCAATTCGCAATGCCTCCTTTTCTTTTTCATCCCAAACCGAAATCATCGCGGCTTTGGTTTCCGAATTGGTAATTCCGCCGTCTTCCGCGCTCCAGCTCATCTTTTCAGGAACATGGTTTTCATCCAGTTCTATGTCAACTATTATTTGTGTTTTTCTCATTATTTTTTCATTTTTCCCACGGATCAATCCATGTGCTTATTCCTATTTTTCAACCTCGTCATTCTTTCTTTTTTTGGCCGGCGTATAGTCCGAATTTCCCTTTTTAGGTTTGTATTTTGATTCTTTGAAAATGACCTGCGTATCCTGGTTGATGAATTGTTCCAAGGTCATTTCCGGGTTTTCATCCAGGTATTTTCTGCAAATCTGCCAGCCGATCCATACGCCGATCCGTCCCGGTGAATCCTGTTCGATTTCATTAGCGAATTTAGAAAAAGGCGCAGGCTGTAAAAACCTTTCCCGGAGCGATTTGTCGGAATCAAATACCATGTTCTGCTCCACGAAATAATTCCAGATATCACCTTCATTGGCGATCGCCCAGCTTAATTGTTCTTTGGTATAGCCGATCTTTAATTCATCGGAAGTCTCCGGTAAAAGTGCGTCTGCCAGAACCAGTTTTTTCCCTTCATCGATTATTAAATCGATAAAAGTTTGCTGGCGAATATTCAAAGGGACAATTTCCTGTCCGATTGCCTGAACAACAGCGGGCGCTAAATTCTCAGGATTCATATTCTGGACCATGTAATCATAAACCTGAATGGATGATTGTTGTTTATACAGTTGATTTCCGGAACCTAAAAATCCGTCAAGGGCGATAAACATTAATCCTTCTTTTGCGCCATAAATCACCGGATAAAAGATATTTTCCTGTAAAGTCGAGGAAAAGGTATAAACATGAGGTATCGTTTGTTGCGGAAAATAGTATTTATAATAGGTAAATAATTCTTCCAAATCCGTTTCGAGCTTTCCATATCTTTGAAAAACATTTACTACCGAATCGTAAACAGCTCTTTCAAACGGATGTTTTCTTTGTTTTTCCCAGGTTTCATTTGAAACCGTATCTAAAAAAAAGAATGGATATTTTTGCTGAACCTCTGCCAGGGGAATGTTTGTATCAAAAAAATCTTTGCTGATGTCGGTAATTTCCAGTTCCACTTTTTCCTGTGGAAGCTCAATTTTCCAGCGGTTTTCCTTTCCGCAGGAAATAATAATAACGGACAAAATCAAAATGAACCGGAACAAGGTTTTCATTATCTTTGGGCTAATTTAAACCGCAAATTTACTCATATTATGCAGACCGAAAAAATCATAAACCACATTGTCAGCTGGTTGAGCGAATATCTGGAAAAATCAGGACAAAAAGGCTTTGTCATAGGGGTTTCAGGCGGAATTGATTCAGCCGTTGTTTCTACTCTTTGTGCCAGAACCGGTTTTCCGGTTCTTTGTCTTGAAATGCCCATTCACCAGGCGGAAAATCAGGTCACAAGGGCATTGAATCATATCAACTGGCTGAAATCCAATTTTGAAAAAGTGGATAGCAAATCGGTCAGCCTGACACCGGTTTATGATGAATTTGTTTCGGTCATGGAAAAATCCGATGATGATTATTTGTATAATTTATCATTGGCCAATACAAGGGCGAGATTGCGGATGGCTACACTTTATTATTATGCCGGACTGAACAATTTTCTTGTAGCGGGAACGGGAAACAAAGTAGAAGATTTCGGAGTCGGGTTTTTTACCAAATACGGCGATGGCGGCGTGGACATCAGCCCGATTGCCGACCTGGTGAAGTCTGAAGTTTATAAGCTGGCAAAGTTTTTAGGAATTAACCGGGAAATTCAAAATGCCGCACCAACCGATGGTTTGTTTGGCGATAATCGTACCGACGAAGACCAAATCGGTGCAACATACAACGAGCTGGAGTGGGCAATGAAAGCCGTCAAACGCGGACAGACTGCCAAGGATTTCTCAGGCCGCAAACGCGAAATTTTTGAAATCTATGAAAAACGCCACAATGCCAACCTGCACAAAATGGTTCCGATTCCGGTTTGTGAGATTCCGGAGGAGTGGAAGTGAAAATTTATTTAGTACGGAACACGATGAAATTGTATGCCAGCGGAGGAAGTGCTACATATAGTCAAGACCTGACCTGAATCCAAGAGATCCTGAATAAATTTCTCCTTCGTCGAAATTTTTCAGGATGACAACGGTTGGAGGTCGAAATTTACCCCGAATCAAGTTCGGGATGACAGACTTGCATCGCGTTCCAGCGGGGGGATTTAGAAATCTTATTTCCTAAGTCATCCCATAAAACCCCTCAATCCTGTAAGTATCGCGATAAGGATAAGAAGAATGTAAAGACTTAACATGACAATTGTAAGAATACCTACAAATTTGTAATGCGATTTTAAATATTCAAACGCGCGTGTAAGACTTTGCTGATTATTCGAACGCAAAGCATTCTTCATATTTGAAGAAAATTTATAAAGGTAATTTACCGGAAAGAAATATAACACTGCCAAAATCAGATAAAGAAAAGAGACAAAAAGCCCGCCACCCATTGGAAATAGGCTATTATATGAATTAAGCGAGGCTCCTAAACTCATAAAAATCAAGGCTGCAATGACCATAAATCCAATTCCGATGAAGCCTAATATTGCAAAAAAAGAAGTCCATTTTGCTATTTCTGCCAGAAAGCCTTTTGTGGCACCATCGATTCTTATTTCTTCAAATTGTTCGAAAGGAGATTGTGTTTCCATAATAATTTTTCTTAAAAATAATTAAAATTATTTAAATGAAAAACTGTTTTTCGAGGAATTTCTTAATGGTGATGCCCTTCCCCGTTAATCTGTAAACTTTCAAGTGTGGGCGAAATATAAGGAATATTGAGATTTAGTCCTCTCAAAATAAAAAGAATACCAAGCAAAACCATCAGGTAAGGCAAAAACCTCAGAATTTTCCGCCGGGTTTGCAGGCTTACGACATTTCCGGCCAGCACCGAAGCAAACATCAGCGGAATCGTTCCCAGCCCGAAGCACATCATAAACAAAGCGCCGCCGCCAATGCTTCCCATGGCCATGGAACCGGTCAGCGCGGCATAAACCGCCCCGCAGGGAAGAAGCCCGTTCAGCAGGCCGGTGATGTAAAGCGAGGAATAATTTTTTCTTCGCAGGAATTTCCCTAACCCCGTCTTGATTTTGTACATCAGTCGGGAAAATGATTTCATTCCCAGGTTATTCGCACCCAGATTTTTGGGCAGGAGCGCCATCAGGATCATCATAATTCCTACAAAAATACTCAGCGGATTTTGCAGTCCGGCAAAGGAAATACTGTATCCGAGGATTCCCAAAACGGCTCCCAAAAACGAATAAGTCGTTACCCGTCCGAACTGATAAGTAAGGTTGCGAAATGTAAAATCAAATTTGTTTTCGGGGTTTAAACCAAGTGAAAAAGCAATCGGGCCGCACATACCCACACAATGCAGGCTGGAAGCAAGCCCAAGCGTTAATGCGATTAAGAGGAGGGAGTTTTCCAATGGATTGTTTTTTTGAGCAGGTAATCCTGTCCGTTTTTCTTCCAGCGAATGGAAACTTCGTATTCGCCATCTTCCAGGTCAAGGGCATGAACCAGTTGTTCCATACGGGAATTCAGCTTCAGCGGCTGCCTGACGTCTTCTTTGCTATTGTTGAGGCGCAGGAAAAGAACGCTTCCACTTTCCGGATGTTCGTAAAACCTGATGAGGTAGCCGTTTGCCTGTTCTATGATTTCGGGTTTCTGCGTCAGAGAATTAGCCCGTTTGGCAGCGTCTATATCGTTCTGGTAATGAATGGTTTTTTCGTAATAATTTTCTTCTACCATTTCGCCCATATTTCCCGCAAAAAAGACAAGTGATGTGATAAATATGATAAAACAAGCCAGAGCGACCACAATGCCATGCCCCCATGTAAATCTGAACTTACTCATGCCTCATTATTTTTATATTAGATAGATTCTTATTGAAAAGTGCACAATGAACATTGCAAAACATTACAATATACAAAAATACATTATACAATTATACTTTATATAATCCGTCGTTTACAGGTATCAAAGATACAGGTTTATCAGGGAGCGGAAAAGCTGGTTGTATAATCGTCCATTTCTTTTCCATCCGGGCCGACCGCTGTCATGACCACCCTTTCTTTATAGGAATGTACATCGTCCTGAGGAATCCTTACTTCCACAACACCCTGCTGTACATTTCCTTTGGTCAGGATAACGGGAGAAGGCCCGTCCAGAATCCGGATGCTTCCGTCTTTGTGTGACTTCAGCTCGAATTTTACCTGCAAGTCGTCATTGGTTTTATTATATAAAGTATATTGGTACAGGTTGATGATGTTATTGCCTTCCATTTTATAATTTTTGCCGGGTATGTGGAGGAATTTAATTTCCACATCATTCCTGCTGAAAAGGAACGCGTTGATGGATACAATCATAAGCAACAGGGCAAGAGTGTAAGCAAACATTCTTCCGGTAAATTTGAATTTCTGGCCGGTTTCAATGTTTTCTTCGGAAGCGTAACGAATCAATCCTTTTGGGAAGTTAACTTTTTCCATTACCTCGTCACAGGCATCTATACAAGCCGTACAATTAATACATTCCAGCTGGGTTCCGTTCCTGATGTCAATTCCCGTAGGACAAACCACCACACATTGTTTACAGTCAATGCAGTCGCCTTTTCCGGCGGCGTGGCGGTCTTCCCCTTTCCGGAACTTGGAACGCCCCGCGGTTGATTCTCCCCTTTTGAAGTCATAGGCTACGATGATGGTTTTCTTGTCAATTAAAACGCCCTGCAAACGGCCGTAAGGGCAAACCAACGTACAAACCTGTTCCCGGAACCATGCAAAGATGAAATAGAATAATCCGGTAAATATAATTAACCCGAAAAATGTACTCCAGTTCTTGTTAGGACCTTCTTTGACCAAATCCAGCAAAGCGTCTGAACCGATGATGTATGCAAAGAAAATATTGGCGATGAGGAATGAAATCAATGAGAAAATAGTCCATTTCAATAATCTTTTCCTGATTTTTTCCTCGTTCCATTCCTGTTTGGCGAGCTTCATCTGTTTGGGGCGGTCGCCTTCGATCATGTATTCAATTTTACGGAATACGTGTTCCATAAAAATGGTCTGAGGGCAAACCCAACCGCAGAAAATCCTTCCGTAAACGACCGTAAACAATACGATGAAAATAATAGTAGTAATCATCCCGATGGCCAGTAAAAAGAAATCCGAAGTGAAGAACGGGAATCCTATGATGATGAACTGCCCTTTGGGTATATTGAACATAAACAGCGGATTGCCGTTGGGTAATTTTACAAACGGCGCCGCTACAAGGATTACAAGCAGTACCCAACTGACCCATGTTCTGTATTTTGTGAATTTTCCTGATGGCTTTTTGGGAAACACCCACTGGCGTTTTCCTTTTTTATCCATCGTTCCGATACTGGTTCTAAAAGCTTCTTCCTCTTCAGAAAGTTTGGCTAAATCCTGATCTTTGATTTGAGAATCGTTCATTTTTATTTCCCGACCCCATTGCTAAAGTTAAATGGGGATTTATTTTTGGTTGGATTCTGTCTGTACAGAATCTGATTTTGCAGGTACGGCTTCTGCGGCGAGAGCTTCGCCTTTTGGCGCCCATTCGGGGATTAAATCTCCCTGTGGTGCAGCTCCTCCTTCATTTACCGAAACGCTGGGTAATTCCTGGTTGATATGATAAACATAAGATGCTACATCCTGGATGGCCAGCCCGGTCAATTCACCTTTTTTACCAAAAGGCCTCATGGTAGGGTTGCGTGGGCTTCCGTTGTAAACTATATTGTAAATATTGTAGAACAAGCTGTCTTGTGTTTTGTTAATCCAATAATCATCCGTTAAGTTCGGCCCGATTCCTCCACCGCCATTTGCAGTATGGCAGGTTGCGCAGATGGTTTCAAATGTTTTCTTTCCGTTTTCAATTGCCTGGGCATCCAAATATTTATTTTTAGCCTCTTCAATCGTTATATCATTTTGTGCAATCCAGATAGAATCCTTTATTGCGGCGGCGGCGGCATCTTCTTCATATTCCACATACGGATGCGCGAAGTCGGTAAAGCTGTAAGCCAAAACATAAACGACCATAAAAACACAGCCCATATAAAACATGGCGAGCCACCATTGCGGGAGCGCGTTGTCTAATTCCTTGATTCCGTCAAAGCCATGGTCGAGGATAATGGCTTCTTCTTCTTCATCGGTCTGGCGATGGCGCCCGCTTTGGATAAGCCCTTTGAAGTAATTTTGTTTGGCCATCACCGCGTACTGCTGCTGCTGTTCCGGTGTAAGCTGCTTGAATTTCTGGCTTTCCACTACTTTATTGATGGCGTTTACAATCAAAAGCATAATGAGTGCAATCACTACAATACCCAGGGCCATTCCGTTGGAATAGGTTTCAAAAAAATGTTTCCAGGTATTTTTAAAAAAACCGATAATACCCGGCTCTCTTTCAAAGCCAACAGGTGTGACCATCATAACAATAGCAATAACGGCAATCATGACGATTGGAATAAAGATATGTCCCGGCGTGCGTTGTTTCATTTGTACTTTATTTTATTTATAGCCTAAATAACGTATTAATTTTAATTCTGGTCATCGTCCAAGGGTAATTCCGATTCGCTTTTATAATATTCCTTCGGGCGTTTCCAGATGAAATATATGAGCGCCAAAAAGAAAGCAACAAACAGCAACAATGAAATTGTCTGCAAGGTTTGCGCATGTTCATAATCGGTAAAAGCTTCCTTGAAATAGTTTAACATAATGGTTATTTTCCTGTTCCGATAATGGTTGTGGTTTCGGTTTGTTCTGTCGAAATATCTGTACCCAGTCTTTGAAGGTAGGAAATCAACGCTACGATTTCCCGGTCTCTCAACGGAACAAAATTATCTCCTTTTTCCTTGGCTTCCTTTTCATATCTTTCTTTCAGCTTGGAATCTGCCTCAAAAATACTTTGCTCAATAGCCAAAGCCTGTTTATTCATAGAAGGTGTTATACTGTCAAAATCTTCTTCCTGATACGGAACGCCCAATTTCACCATGGTTTTCATTTTGATGTCGGTTTTGCTGCGATCCAGCTTGTTAAAAATCAACCAGGGATAACGCGGCATGATGGAGCCCGGCGATGTATCCCGTGGATCCCACATGTGCTTATAATGCCAGGCATCAGGGTTTTTACCACCTTCACGATGCAAATCCGGCCCGGAACGCTGTGAACCCCAAAGGAACGGATGGTCATAAACATATTCACCCGGTTTTGAATATTCGCCGTATCGTTTTACTTCATCACGGAACGGACGGATCATCTGTGTATGGCAGGCGTTACATCCTTCACGGATAAATAAATCACGGCCTTCCAGTTCCAGCGGTGTATAAGGTGTAACCGAAGCAATGGTCGGCACGTTTGATTTCACTACAATGGTCGGAATGATCTCTACCGCTCCTCCGATCGCAACCGCGACAAAAGACAGGATAGTCAATAAAGTAGGCATTCTTTCCAGCCATGTATGCGCCCCTTCACCTTTTTTACGTGCGGAACTGATTTTTACCAATGCCGGAGCTTCCGCTTCTTCATTCGGAATATAGCTTCCTTTTCTTATCGTTCTCCATACGTTAATCACCAGCAGCACACCACCGGTCAGGTACAAAGCCCCTCCGAATGCTCTCATCGGATACAGCCAGTCTTTCAGAATGGTTACGGTTTGTAAGAAGTTTCCGTATTTTAAAGTTCCATCTTCGTTAAATTGCTGCCACATCAGACCTTGTGTCCAGCCAGCTACATACATCGGGATTACCCAGAAAAGAATTCCCAGGGTAGCAATCCAGAAGTGGGCATTGGCTAATTTGTTCGATGCGAGTTTGGTATTGAATAATTTAGGAGCAAGCCAGTAAATCATACCAAAAATCATAAACCCGTTCCATCCCAGTGTCCCGACATGGACGTGGGCGGGAACCCAGTCTGTAAAATGCCCGATTTTATTAAGCGTTTTGGTCGCGAGCATCGGCCCTTCAAAGGTCGCCATACCATAGCAGGTAATCGCCACTACGAAGAACTTCAGTACCGGTTCTTCCCTAACCCTGTCCCAGGCACCTCTCAACGTCAATAATCCGTTCAGCATACCACCCCATGACGGAGCAAGCAACATGATGGAAAATCCGGTTCCGACCGCCTGTACCCATGCAGGTAAGGAAGTATATAATAAATGGTGCGGGCCGGCCCAGATGTAAACAAAAATCAATGACCAGAAGTGGATGATTGATAATTTATAAGAAAATACTGGACGATTTGCCGCTTTCGGAACGAAGTAATACATCAATCCCAAAATAGGTGTCGTCAATACAAACGCCACCGCATTGTGGCCATACCACCACTGAACCAGCGCGTCCTGTACCCCCGCATAAAGAGAATAACTTTTTGGCGCCGCCAGGCTCCAGCTGATCGGAATTTCAAGATTGTTAAATATGTGAAGCATGGCAACCGCAGTCCAGGTTCCCAGATAGAACCAAATCGCAACGTACAAATGCCTTACACGGCGTTTGTAAATTGTTTTCAGCATATTGGCTCCGAAAATAATCCAGACAACAGCGATTAAAATATCCAGCGGCCATTCATGTTCGGCGTATTCTTTAGAAGTATTGAAACCATAAAGGAAAGAAACCAGCGACAATGCAATGAACAACTGCCATCCCCAGAAATGGATCCAACTCATCAAATCGCTTCCCATCCTTGTTTTCAGCAATCTCTGCATAGAATAATAGGCTCCTAAGAAAAATCCGTTACCCACAAATGCAAAAACCGCAAAAGTGGTATGGATCATCCTTAAACGCCCAAAACCCATTTTCCCGTTGGTCGCCGCAAGCCCTTCAATCCCGCCGCCGAAAAGCGATCGAATGGAACCGTCATCTGAACCGAAAATATAGTCCGGCAGTTCGGGGAAAAATTTCAAGGTTGCGACCAATACACCAAACGTAAAAGCCATAATGGCCCAAAAAATGGTCGCATAAAGAAAATACTTTACGATTTTGTTATCGTACTTGAAAGTCTGCATTTGCATCACGTATCTATTTTGTCTTTAACTTTTTTATCATCCATCAGCATTCTCACAGCAGGTGATTCATCCTCATCAAACTGGCCTTTCTTTGCTCCCCAAAGGAAAAGCGCTAAAAAAACAGCCGCCAGAGAAACACTCGCAATCACCATCAAAATTATGATTCCCATAACACCTGCAAATGTACAATCGGAATACTAAAATTGTAATGATTTTGGTCAGAGCCTTATATACATTACTTAATTTATACTGATTCTAAATTTCTGAATATAAATCCCGCCGTTATTCTCGTGCTGAATGTTGCAAATATAACTACTGAAATTGAACTGATCGGCATCAAAATAGCCGCGACTACCGGCTGCAGTTGCCCGGTTATTGCAAAAAACAAACCTACGATGTTGTAAAGGAAACTGATGCCGAATGCCGCCCATATCAGGCGGATGGAAATTTTTGAAAATTTCAGGAAACGGGGGAGCTGTCCGAAATTTTTGGCATCTATGATAGCGTCACATGATGGTGAAAAATTATTGATGTCATCGGAAACCACAATCCCGACATCGCTTTGCTTCAATGCACCGGAATCATTCAGCCCGTCGCCGAGCATCAAAACCGTTTTTTGCTTTTGCTGTAAATTCCGGATGTAATCCAGCTTATTTTCGGGTGACTGGCCGAAATTAAATGTTGTACCCAAAGGGAAAATTTCAGCAAGATTATCCCGTTCCGAATCATTGTCGCCCGACAAAATGGAAATTTTATACGGCGCAAGCCGGTTAATCATCTTCTTCAGCCCGTTCCTGTAACGGTTACTGAACTCAAATTTACCTTTGACAATTCCATTTTTGGAAACATAAACCCGGGTCTTGTTTAGCTCTTTTCCTGAGTTTTCACCGACAAATTCCTGTGATCCTATTTTATAAAGCATTCCGTTTACGACCGCCTGCTGCCCTTTGCCCGGAACTTCTTCATAGCCGGAAACTTCTAAAAATTCTTTTGAATCAATCTTGTCATACAAAATCCGGCTCAGCGGGTGATTGGAATTCTTCAGAATGGATTTCACTGCGGACTTTTCTTCATCGGTTAAAGTTTCTCCCGAATAAACCACCTCGGCATTCTGGTTTTCGGTAATAGTTCCGGTTTTATCAAAGACGATTTCATCAATTTTAGCCATGGACTCAATCGTGGCGGTGCTTTTTATATAGAATTTTTTCTCACCGAAAATCCGCATCACATTCCCCAGAATGAACGGTGACGAAAGTGCCAGTGCGCAGGGGCAGGTGATAATCAAAATCGCGGTAACGACCTGCAGGACTTCAGACGAATTATAGAAATACCAGAAAATACCCGAAACCGAGGCGATCAACAAAATAATGATCACAAAATAACGGCTGATGCTGTTGGTCAGTTTATTCAGTTTCGATTCTTCTTTATGAAATGCTTCGTTGTTCCACAATTGAGTAAGGTAGCTTTGATTGACATCTCTGATAAGCTCCAGCTCAATCGCCTGGCCGGATTGTTTCCCGCCGGCAAAAATCTTGTCACCCTGGTTTTTCCGGATCAATTTGGATTCACCCGTTACAAAGCTGTTGTCAATCATGGCTTCGCCTTTCATCAAAACCGCATCGGCAGGGATGATTTCCTCATTCCTGATTAAAATCCTGTCACCGGTCTTCAATTCGGAAAGCATAACAGGTTGTTCGGTTCCGTTTATAATTTTAATAACTGCAATCGGATAAAAAGATTTGTAATCACGGTCAAACGCCATAGATTTATAGGTCTGCTGCTGGAACCACTTCCCAATCAGCATAAAAAAAGCCAGCCCGGCAACGCTGTCAAAATAACCAGGACTCAGGTCAAAAATAATATCGTAGGTGCTTCGTAAAAACAAAACCCAGAAGCCGATGGCAATCGGGACGTCTATATTGATGAATCTATTTTTAATTCCCTGCCAGGCCGATTTGAAATAATCGGTCGCCGAAAAAAACATCACCGGAAGCGACAACAGGAACATTCCCCAGCGGAAAAAATCCTTATTGGTTTCCAGCCAGGCTTCGTTGTCATTGGTATATTCGGGAAAAGCCAGAAGCATGATGTTTCCGAAACAAAATCCGGCCACGACCAGCTTATAGAGCAATGTTCTGTTTTGCGATTTTTTTATCCCGTCCAGGGAATCCAGGCTGATCGCAGGTTTATAACCCAGTTGTGTCAGTAATTTTGCAACTTCGCTCAGTCTTATTTTATCATTGTTAAACGAAACCTGAATTTCCTTTTTAGAAAAATTGACGATGGAATAATTAATCCTCCCATCAATGTCATGCAGGCTTTCCAGCAGCCAGACACAGGATGTACAGTGAATTACCGGAATATGAAAAGTAACCAAAGTGGTTCCGTCGTCAGAAAAGTCAATGATTTTGTCAAAGATTTCGGACGTATCCAAAAATTCAAAATGGCGGTTGGCCTTATCATCCGGGCGGATTCCGGCATCCGTATTCATGGCATAGAAATTCTCCAGGCCGTTCAGGTTCAGGATTTCATAAACCGTTTTACAGCCGGCACAGCAAAACTGCTTCTCGTCGAAGAAGATGTCTTCGTTTTCAAGTTTTTGACCACAATGAAAACAGCTGTCTGCCATAGTATTTGCAAATTTACTTTCTAATTCAAGCGAATTGGCTTAAATTTGACGTGATTTAAGTCATTTTTACTCATGGCAGATATTTTAGAAAACATTACCAACATTTGTGAACTGTTTGAAAACCCGGAAATTTTGGCCCGGTTTCCCAAAGAAGAATTAACAGAATTAAGCCACGAAAAGAAAATCATTTCATTTAAAAAAGGTGAAAACATCATTGACGAAGGCGCTACTCCCAAAGGAATTTATTATATAGCCAAAGGTACGGCGAAAATGTATAAGCTGGGCTTTAATGGTAAAGAGCAGATCCTGCGTTTCACAAAAACCGGTGATATCATTGGCTATCGCTCCATCCTCTCTCACCAGCCTTACGGCGCATCTGCCACGGCGATGGAAGATACTGAAATTTGCTTCATCCCGGAAAAGTTTTTCCTGAAGGTACTTGAATTCCATCCGAAACTGGCTTTTGACATCCTGAGAAGGATTTCGGAAGATTTAGGCGAATCCGCCCAAACCATTACTTTCCTGGCCCAGAAAACCGTTCGTGAACGCCTGGCCGAAGTCCTGCTTTTGCTTGAGAAAAAACTGGGAACTGACAAAGACGGATTTATCAAAATATCACTGACACGCGAAGAAATGGCCAACCTCATCGGAACCGCTACCGAATCTGCCATCCGCCTGATTTCCGAATTCAAAACCGACCAGCTGATCGAAGTGGAAGGAAGAAGGATCAAAATCCTGAACCATCAGAAACTGGTCAAACTGGGGCATGTGAATTGACATCCTTTAGAGAAATGAATGGATTTGAAGATTTGAAAATTTGAAAATCGGTATTTTTAATAATCCTTTAATTTCTTTTCCGTTAATTATTTTATGCGGATTATTCATCTCTTATCGCTCGATAAATTTTTCAAACGATGATTTAATTTCAGAAAAAAATATTTTAAAAAGCAATCCCCATCTTATTGACCGATATAAAAGAAATAGCTATTTTGAATTTACGACTATTGATAACAAGGTTTTTAATGTTGATTTCAAATCTCTCAAAAAATTAAAAGATGACCCGGCATTATTCAATAATTTCAAAAACCTGAAGCGTGGAGATACAATTTTTGTAAAATATCTGAATTTGAGTAAAAATAGAAAGAATGTTCAAACCCCTTATTATCGTATCGCTCATCTTGAATTCAAAAATAAAATCATCATCAATCAGGATGATGTAAAGACTTCTGATAAAAAGGGCTATTTCATTCTAATTTCTATGATTTCCTTGATTTTATTCTATGGGTTGTATTTAGAATTTAAAACTTTTCAAATTTCCAAATCCTCAAATTAACTAATCCCGGAAAACGTTAAACAACAACATCCGCTTTCTGTCCACATGGTTTTTGGTTCCGGACTTTTCTTCATTGTCATCAAATTTCTCAATGAATTCCGCTTTATAACCCAATTCCTGTAATTTCTGAATAATGGATTCCGCCGGTTCGTTATCCGATGAAATCATATAAAATTCATTTTCTTTAGGAAAAGTTTCGGGTTTGTCCGGATAAATTTCCGGGATTTTTTCTCCGTATTTAAACCAGATTTCAGGTGAATAAGCATCTAATCCGTATAATTTCAGTCCCGATTTTTCAATTGTTTCTTTTTGGGTTAAAAGGGAATGATAATTTGGATTGCTATTGAAAACCGAATCAATTACCGGAACTCCCAAAATCATAGCCGAAGCGACGAACGCAACCGTTCCCAAAAATGCGTTTTTGACATTAAATTCTTTAAAAATTTCTCTGAAAAGATAAATCCCGGCGAGAATTCCGGCAACAGAAAACAAAATGGAATAGATACCAAATTCCACTTTCAGGATTACAAATAGAATAACCGGAACCGCAATTCCAATCAATCCCACCAGGCTGAATGAAAATTTCACCAAAAGCTTTTCCCATTTTTTCCAATCCTGGTTTTGAATCAGATACTGAACATAAAATCCGGTTGTGGCCGCCAGAGGAATCATCAGCGGGAACAGGTAACGTTCTTTTTTAGAAGGAATTAAGGACAATAAAACAAAACAAATGACCGTCCACCAAAAGAAAAAAACATAAGATTTCGGGATTTCAGCTTTCTTTTTTATGTACGGAAAAGCCAGTGAAACCAATGCAAAAACTGCCCAAACACCCATTTGAACAGGAAAGCTGAAATACCGGGTAATCGGTTTTACTTCACGGTTGGCACGGGCGGTGGATTCAACTTCCAAAGTCTGGATCAGTGTTTGTTTGTCAAAAATATAAATATAGCCGTACCAGGAAAATCCTATTACAAGAGTGATAATTCCCATCCAGAGCCAGCCTGCCCATTTGATTTTGGGGAATCCGTAGGCAATCCAGTAAGCCAGGAAAAACGGCGCAGCAATAACATAAAACCCAGTCGGACCTTTGCTGAGAATGGAAAATCCGAGAAATAACCCGGCCAAAGTAAAATTCAGGAAATTATTTTTTCCGGATCGGAAAGTCCGGTAGAAATAATAAATCCCGATCAGCGTAAAGCTGTAACAGAAAATATCCCAGGTGCCGCGCTTGCCGACAAAAAGAATCAAAAACGAGGTCGTCAGAATCAATCCTGAAACGAGTGAAATTTGTTTATCTTTTGTTTCTTTTTTGAGAAATTTGTAAAAAAACAAAATCAAAACCACACACGACAAAGCCGCCGGAAAACGCAATGCCCAAACGGTTTGCGTCCCGAAAATTTCAGCCATCCCCGCGCTTAGCCAGGTAGGAAGCGGCGGTTTCTGGTAACGAGGTTCACCGTTTAACGTGGTAAAAATCCAGTTGCCGTCGTTGACCATTTCGCGCACCGTAACAAAATTCCGGGCTTCCATGATGTCCACAAAAAGATAGTTCAGATGAACCAGGAATAATGCCAGGCAAAGGAACAACAGCAGGTTATAATTAATTTTCATTTTCGGGAATAATTTATCAAAGATAAAAAATCAAGACTAACATTTTTACGCTAAATTTAGAGAATGAACGAAGAAGTGGAAAAAACGATTTCCGATTCATTGAATGGGTTTCAATGGATTTTGGGCGGAATGGTTATTTTGCTGATTTTGTATTGGCTGATTAAGAAAAAACAGAAATGACTGAAAATTATTCTGTCAAAATTTTTCTATATTTGAAAAACTCAAATATCGACCGACATGAAAAACATTTTTACTTTATTATTTATCAGCTGTTTAACACAATCAGTTTTTTCGCAAATAAATCCGGTGCAGAATTTGGAATGGAATCACGGTTATGATTTTCCTTATAATTTGTTTTCACTCTATTGGGAGGAACCTGAACAACCACATGATGAGTTAATCGGATACAATATTTACAGAGAAGATGAACTTTACAGATTTATGCCTGAAATAATTCCGTTGCTGTGTAATCCTGATTTTGGAGAGGAGGAAGATTGCGATTTTATATTTTATAATGATGGAGATGCTTTTACAGGATATGTTGCAGCGGTTTACCAGGGTGGCGTGGAATCAGAATATGTTTCGTTTGAAGTAGAAGGTGTGCTTTTAAATACAAAAGAAATCGCATCTGTAAAATCAAAAATTTATCCAAATCCGGTTCAGAGCACGCTACATTTCGGAGAAAAAGTTTTTGAAATTTCTGTTTTTGATTTAAACGGAAAATTAATCAAATCTGTTTCAGAAGCGAATTCAATCAATCTAAATAATTTACAGAAAGGAAGCTATATGATTCAATATCAGAACTCAAAAGGTGAAACAATAAAAAATAAATTCTTGAAAAAGTAACAAATTCCTTACTATAAAAAATTCTTACTTTTGTAAAAATCTAATCTAATGACAACTAAAATCAAAAAAACAAAAAAAGCGGAATCCGGTAAAGCCAAAGAAAAAGCTACACCACAACCGGAAAAAAGAATGACCGCCTGGCAGGCTGCATTAAACAACAAAGGGACAGGCGAAATACTTGACATGAGAGCCGTTTTGAAATAACAAATGGATCGTTATTTATTGGATACCAATATTTTGGTATTCCTCGTTTCGGGTGAAACACATAATATTTCCAATGAAATCAAAAACATACTGGATGATTTCAGCAATCATTTAAATACCAGCGTTTTCGCCGTTTCGGAACTCATACAATTATACCGTATCGACAGGGTCGTAACTTTTTTCCGAATCCCGTTCTAATAAACAGTTTCTAAATTCAAATTTACAAAAGGGGGTTGTAGAGGGGGGGGAATTAACCAAAAAATCAATCGTCAGACAATCAGCGAATTATCAAACTCGTTTATTCTCTCCAAAGCAATATTTACAAAGTCGTGATTTGAGAATAATTCCGTTTTTCGGTCGCTCCAATCATTCAATTTAGAGATTATCATTTCGGAATCTTTGGTATTTTCTTTTTCAGAAATATAATCAATCGTGGAAAGTAGCTCCAATCCAAAAGGCGAATAGAAGCCGTCCAAAAAGTTTTTGGTCTTTTCAATTATCTCCAAATATTCCTGATTAGGCAGATTTTTCAGATAATCCAATACCTCATTTTCGGAATCCATAACCAAACCGATTTCTTCAAAAGGTTTTTTATCTTTGGAACTATATCCCAAAATATAGCTTCCGTTGAGGTAATACAGCAAATGCTTTACTTTTCCAGAATATGACCCATAGAAATTCGGTTTATATTCCAAATTAAAGGCATTTTTAGCTCCGAAACGTTGCAGGAAATAAGCGATTTTCTCAGCCGAAAATTCCGATACAAATTCTCCGTTTTTTACCAACTCATACAAAACCGCTAAAAGCATCGCACGTGCCGGCGTTAATTTTACTCTCTCTTTTTTCAGGACTTCTTTAATTTTAGCATTCGGCTCATATACCAAAATAGAAGCATTTAAATCACTTAAATATTTTTCGATAAGGGTTTTTACCTTTTGCCAGTCTAAACCACCGTTACCAGCACCCAAAGGTGGTAAAGCAACAGATTCTATATTATTATCAACGATATATTTCCGCAATTCAAGAAGTCCGTCCTCAATATAACTATACTCTGAAGGTTTACGCCAATCGGTTTTCGTCGGGAAATTGATGATGATTTTTTTTCCAGATACAAGATTTTCTTCGGTCGTAATTAAGAGCTTTCCAACACTCAATTCTTCATTATCGCACGCCGTTCGGTAAATTTTATAATTCACAGGAAAAGCGTTCTTGAATTGCAGGGCAATTCCTTTACCCATAACCCCAACGGTATTTACAGTATTTACCAATGCCTGGGCATCGCTTTCCAACAAATTTCCTTCAACGTACTTAATCATCAATCAAAAATAAAAAATTTCACGAACTACAATTAATTCATCTTGGATTCCAAAATCCAATAATCTTTCTTTCGTTTTTTCATTATAAACAACCCAACCCGAAATAACGTCCAACGGAATATCTCCTTCCACCAAAAATTCGGCTTCTTTTCTGCGTTTCAAATCCAAATCGTTTTCATTAACCCAAAAAGAATTTTTTACAGCGTCAAAATCTATTATCTCTTCCAATGAATTAATTTCATCTTTCCCAAAGAACTTAGACAATTTACTTACAGCATGACCATTCGTAAAAAGAAACGGAAGTCGGGATTGGATTATTTTCTCAACATTCGTTATACAATATACAATATTTTCAGGATTCTGAATAGGAACTCCATTATAGCCCTTTTGAACAACATACAACATCGGCATTCGATACCAAAAATAAAAAGGAAGGAATTCATTCAGATTTTTACCATTGGGAACAATTACGGAACTCCGTCTATCAATTAGACTATTATCTCCAATCGGAACGTAATTTTCATTCGCATTTTCTGAAGTAGCCAAAGTCAAACCGTTCGCCAAGATATTCGGTACGTTTTCAATATGCACCATCCGAAACAAACGTATTTTACTTGTATTCATCATTCATAACAAAGGTAATTCATTTTAACTTGTATTATAGAGGTTATAATCATATCCAAAAACAAATCTAATCTTAAAATATGCCTCGGGAAAAAAATCAATAAAAGAACTTGTTATATGGGGATTTACTTATATCAAAATTCCAAATGCACTTGTTTAAGAGGTCGTATTTATTTATATACTCTTAGATATTTAACTATAATAGTTTATTCAATAATACTCTTATTATATTCTATTTAGTTTTTTCTCCAAACGTTCAAAAAATTCTTCCTTCAACTGGTCATCTTTTACCTTAAACGATTCATAGAGTTTAGTTAAATCATTCATATACTTCGTTTTGTTATTGGTCAAGATTCCCGTATGATTTAAACAATCCAAACATTCAGATAATCCATAATTATTTATGCCTTCATACGCCAAAAAGTTTCTAAAATCTGCATATGAACCTATTTCCCGTAATCTATTTTCAGCCGATAAAATATTTACAAAATTTACCTTCTTGAAATGGTTTAGAAATTTTTCTAAAATTTCGTCCCAGTTTTCTTCTATTTTTCTCAAAGTATTAGCCTTCTTTTTAAAAAAGGGCACTCCTGAAACTTTATTTACAACAATTTCCAATCTTGGGAAATGAAGCCGTTCGTTTACCTCACTATATGGATGGCTCTCCAAATTCTTCCTCTTATTCATCTCAATGTATTTATCATAAATCTTGAGTTTATAATTTTTAAACCCAAAATAAACAGTCGTTATTTCATCGCCCTTTTCATATCTTGAAGAATTTCGATACCGTACAAAACAGTCTTTTATACCTTTGAATTTCTTATCCACCAAAAGAGTTACGCCAACCTCTACTTTGACTACTTTAGAATTCCAAAGCTCGTTTTCTCTCATTCCAATTTCACGGGCAAGAAGTCCAATACAATCAACAAATTCGGCATAATTCAAATCCTTTCTCGAATTTTCTTGATAGTACCATTTCCGAATACTTCCTCTGATAGATAATGAAAATTCGTCTTTTTTTTCATCAGCGGTAAGTAATAACTTCAAGGAATGTTTTTTCTTTTTAAACTGACTATTAAAAAGCTTCGCTTTCTGAAAGGTTTTATGTGGGCAAGCGGAATTATCTTTATTTGACGGCTTCCAACTAATTTTCTCATTCGGAGAATAATTAGATACGGTTATTTTTATATTATCTATCATAAAACAATTTTTCAAAATCCTTTCTAACAATCCAAACAACTCCCTTTTTACACGATTCAATAGGGGGATTCAATCCTTTGTCTTTCCTCATCCTATCAATGGTTTTTCGGCTAATTTTAAATTCATCCATTATTTCTTGAACCGTCATTTTCTTATCAGGGTTTAAAGCCTTTTCATCTTTTTGCAGAAGTCTAATTTTACTATTCAAAATCTTAATATCAAGATTTTTAGTATAAACAAGACTTTTATATTTTTTGACCAAATTCTTATTTAGTCTTTCCAGTCTTTTTACTTCCTTTTCCAGTTCTTTGATTCGGTCTTGATTTTTCATAATTCTTAAAATTTACGTTAAACATAATCTTTTTTAGGATTTCTTCATCCGAGTTCACATAACGGGAAGTCATATTTAAGCTCGTGTGTCCCATTAGCTTCATTATAAAGTACGGCTGTACTCCTTTTTTAGCCAAAAGAGAACCAAAACTATGGCGAGCCATATGGAAAGTTATCCGTTTTGGTACTTCAGCTATTTTAGCAATGATTTTCAAATCTCGGTTCACAGAAACATTCGTCCGTCTTGGAAATACAAATTCCTTTTTAGTCATATACTTATACCTCATCAAAAGTAATTTCGCTTCCCGATTAATCGGTATTTCAATTTTACGTTGCGTTTTCTGCATTACAATTACGATTTTCGAGCAATCCCCAACAATGTTTTCTCTTTTTAGGTTCATTACATCGGAATATCGAAGCCCAGTAAAACAACTAAACAAAAACAAATTTCGGGTAAGTTTAAATCCATCTGAATAAACCCGTCCACTCAAATCAGCATCAACGATTTTTTGGACTTCCTTTTCAGTCAAGAATTCATCTCGCTCATTTTCTTTCGGTCGTTTAATTTCCCGGCAAGGATTTTCTTTTACCAAACCAATACGTTTAAATTCATTAAAGGTACAAACCAACGTTTTTCGTCGGGTTCCAATTCCACTTTCGCCAACACCTTTTTCCGTCCGTAGATAATGGAAGAAATTTACAAAAAAACTATAATCCATCTCATCAAGTAAAAGGTTCGGTTTATACTCTTCCAATTGCTTCTTCAACAAAGAGTAGTGGTTACTCGTTCCCTCCGAAATTTCAAGGAATTTCTTTTTACAAAATTCATCGAAATGGTAATAAAAATTCCTCGTGTTCTTCTCATCAGCATTCCCAAGGTATTTTTCTCTGATTAACTCACGGGTCATCGGTTTTCCCGACAAATCAATTTCCAATAAAATATCTTCTAACTTACGAACTTCTTGCTCTAATTTTTTCCTTAAAGTAGCATACGACTTTCCTCTTGGAAGACCTTTAACAGAATCCCAGTTCGACAAAGCTAAATAACGCCCCGCAGAAAATTTAATTCTTTTAGAGTTTACAATTACCAAGTAGTTCAATGGATAAGTTCCGTCTTCTCTCGGTTTATCTTTTCTGATAATAGTCTTTACAGAATAAACATTTCTCATTTTATAATAATTTTTTGATTTATATATTCATAAACTCGGTGGAGATTTTTTTTAATTTTTTCAAAAACGAAAACAGAGGGTTTCAGAGCGACGGAAAAAAACATTAACAAATATTTAACTTTTTCAAAAAAAGACGTAACATTCCAATCCATTTATTTACAATGGATTACACTTTTATTAAAATTTTATAGATTTTTACATTAAAAACAGATAAATCAACCCTAAGTCACATAGCTAATGGACAATATTCGACAATTTTCGCTTTTTTTCTCCTCTTGATTTTCAGAATTTTCTTCAAGGAAAAATTAAGTATTTAATTTTTACTGATTACTTTCACTCTATTTTCCATAGATAATGGACATTTCAGTCATAATTTTTACAGCGAGGTCGTCATTATATCTTTTAACAATAGAAGGAATCCTGAACCAATCAATTACCCACCATAACAAAAGCCCCCAAAGAGTAACAAAACAAAGCAATTGAGTTCCCCATTTTCTTACATAAGCATAATGCCAACCAAACGGTATTAGTAGTAAATAACCAATTAAGACAGATTTTTTTCTTCGGTTGTATTCGGATTCAAAAGCATTTCGTTCAGGAATAGTCATCTTATTCAATTTCCCTTGAACAATCATCGGATAAGTTCTCATA
>Ga0206107_1000078_pt1 | contig 99133 bp, 94 predicted proteins | sample 2B0metagenome_FD_148652 | JGI IMG/M metagenome (GOLD analysis project Ga0206107, IMG submission 148652) | Enriched microbial communities from leaf-cutter ant dump, University of Wisconsin, Madison, United States - 2B0 | ecosystem: Environmental > Terrestrial > Nest > Insects nest > Nest dump...
CGCTTGAGTAGCTCCGGCGGACTGCCTCCTGCTTGAACTCCTCGCTGAAAGTGGTCTGTGACATTGATACCCTCCTGCGAGCAATGTACGCTCGCCATCTGGTGTCCACTCTATCCGGGGAAGTCCAACGTGCTCCCTGCACCGTGTTGCGCCACAACGATTTCCTGTCGAAGTTATGCGCCCGGCCCTATCAACCCTTCAAACTCCTCTGTGACCTTGACACGACGACCACATCACCTTCTCACGCTGCTTCTCTGTCTGTTCGCCACGGCACCGCTTCCCGCACAGGTCAACCTCACCTTCCCAACCTCGAACGACAGACTGTACTACGGCGACAGCGCCGGATTCTTCCACGGCACAACGAACCGAACGGAACCGTGGCGGCTTGGCACCTACGGCTGGGTGCGCAACCCGAGCACGGTGGAGGGAGTCAAGGTTCACACACGAATGCACGAAGGAGTCGATATCAAGGCGCTCTACCGCGACCGACGCGGGATGTCGCTCGACACCGTTCGTGCCGCCGCAGATGGCATCGTGGTCCACGCGATGAAGCGCGCGTCGGGATCGAACTACGGCAAGTATGTGGTGCTCGAACACGAGTGGGACGGAAGCCGCTACTATACTCTGTACAGTCACCTCAACGATGTGTGGATCGACAGCGGCGCAACGCTGAAGCAGGGGGAGAACATCGGGCAGATGGGTTACACCGGCACGGTACAGAACCCGCGCAAGGCGCACCTCCACTTCGAGATCAACCTTCTCCTGAACACCGGCTTCCAGCAGTGGTACGATTCGGTGCTCTCCCCCGGCAGCCCCAACTTCAACGGCATCTACAGCGGCATCAACCTGTCGGGCATCGACCCGGCGGCGTTCCTGCTGGCCATTCGTTCCGAACCGGAGCTTTCGATACCGGGATTCATCCGCCGCATCAACCCGACGTTCCGTGTGCGCCTGCCGAGGCGCGGCGATCTCGACATCGTGACGCGCTACCCGTGGCTGCTGGAACGCCGGGCACGCGCGAGCGACAGTGCGTGGGAGATCGACTTCTCCATCTCCTCCCTCCCGCTCCGCGTTGTGCCGGTCCCGACATCCTGCGCCGAGCCGCAGCTCGTCTGGATTTCGGACACAACGGTTCCCCCCGCCTACATCAGCAAGCGGGTGCTGGGTGGCAGAATCGGCCACGCGGAGATAAGCCGACAGGGGATGAGCTTCCTCCTCCAACTTGCAATGAACGACCGCCTGGGTCCAGAGGGCTGGAGAGGAGCGAGCGGGAGAGGAGGAGCGGAAAGCGACGACGAGGAGTGAGCCTCCGGCACAATGAAAATGTCTGGAGAGGAGGGCCGACGACAACGGCCCACTCTCCAGACATTGTTGTCTCGCGCTGCTCGCCGGACCGAGTCTGGACCGCAGATGAACGGTGTCTCCAGCACCCCCCCGCACATCAAGGCGATTGGGAAGGGCGGTCAGCCTGGCAGGGCCGGAAGAGCCACCTTGCAATCAACCCGCAGAGGGCGGCGAGGCTTCACCCCTTGCAGCGCCCATGCCTTGCACAACTCCGGCGATGATTCGGGTCATCCGCGGTTCCGCCGCATTCGCTGCGGCAATGATCTCCGCAACGTCGACAGCCTGGAGACTGTCGGGAAAACACTCGTCGGTGACAATCGACACACCGAAAACGCGCATGCTCATGTGCCGCGCAACGATCACCTCCGGCACCGTGCTCATCCCCACCACATCCGCACCAATCGTTCGCAGGAAGCGGTACTCCGCACGGGTCTCAAGGTTCGGGCCAGACACCGCAACGTAGACGCCGCGCTGCACGCGAATTCCCTCGCGGAGCGCCACCCCCTCCGCAATCTCCAGCAGTTCGCGGCTGTACGGCTCCGACATGTCGGGGAAGCGTGGACCCAGCGTATCGTCGTTCGGCCCGATCAGCGGGTTGTCGCCGATCAGGTTGATATGGTCGTCCATCAACATCAGGTCGCCGCGCCTGTAGCGTGGGTTCATTCCGCCGCAGGCGTTGCTGACGATCAGGGTATCGACACCAAACTGCCGCATGGCGCGCACCGGGAAGGTGATCTGCGCCATGCTGTAGCCCTCGTAGTAGTGGAACCGTCCCTGCATTGCCACCACCTCCACTCCCGCCAGCGTTCCGGCAATCAACCGCCCCTGGTGCGACTCGACGGTGGAGAGCGGGAAGCCGGGAATGGCGCCGTACTCGATGGTGGCAAGCCTTTCAATCTCCTCGGCGAGTCGCCCCAGGCCTGTCCCAAGGATGATGCCGACACGTGGAGAGAAACCGTCGCCGTTGTTGGGGAGCTGTGCACGGATTGCGCCGGCAGCACGCTCCATCTGGTCGCGAAGAGTCATGGATAGGGGGATGGGAGAGTCAGAAAGTATAAGAGTTCGGAGTGGAGAAGAGGGCGGCACCGCAGGACGGAACCAGCGTCAGCGATCTCTACGCTCGCAACGCCGCATCCAGGTCTTCGAGCAGGTCATCGACGTGCTCAAGGCCGACCGAGAGACGGAGCAGACCCGGCGGTGTCGGCGTGTCGGGTGGCTCAATCGAGGCGCGGTGCTCGATGGTGGTGTGGAGGCCGCCGAAGCTCGTTGCCCGCGCGACGAGCCTGACACGCGCGGCGACAGCCATCGCAGCCTCCGCTCCACCGCGCACCTCGAACGAGAGAACCCCGCCACCTCCACTCATCTGTCGGGCAACGACCACACTGTCGGGGTGAGAGAGAAGTCCAGGGTAATGGACCACTTCCACGCACGGATGCTCCGCGAGAGCCATGGCGATGCGCAGCGCGCTGGCGCACTGTGCGCGAAGCCGCACCGGCAGCGTCCCCAGCCCACGCAGTGCCAGCCACGCATCGAACGGTGCCATCACCCCTCCACCCACCGTTTGTACGCGCCGGATGCGTTCGGCAACGGCATCCTCCTCCGCACAGACGACAACGCCGCCGGTAACGTCGCTGTGTCCGCCGATGAACTTCGTCGCCGAGTGGACGACGAGATCTGCGCCGTGCGAGATCGGCTGCTGGAGCAGCGGCGTTGCCATTGTGTTGTCGCACACGACCAGCGCCCCCGCAGCGTGGGCAACCTCGCTCGCCGCCGCAATGTCGCTCACCGAGAGCAGGGGGTTGGCTGGCGTCTCGATCCAGATCATTCGCGTCTCGGGCCGCAGCGCAGTTCGCACGGCATCCTGCGTGTACGATCCGACACTGCTCCACGTAACTCCCCACGGAGCCGCAATCTCTTCCAGCGCATTGTGGAGGTTATAGTAGCAGACTTCGGGCGCCAGGACGTGGTCGCCGGGCCGGAGCAGGTGCAGCGCTGCCGTCATGGCGGCCATACCGCTTGCGAACGCGGCGGCAGAACTTCCCCCCTCCAGCGCAGCCATCGCCCGCTCGAAGCTCTCACGGTTCGGTGCCGCATCCCGCCCGTAGACGATGCCACGCGGATAGCTGCCGTCGGCATCACGCTCGAACGTTGTCGAGAGCACAAGTGGCGGAGCGAGCGCCCCCGTTGCCGCATCGATTCTCCTCCCGGCGTGGAGGGCAAGCGTCTCGGGTCGCATCAGCCCTCCACCCCCGTCAACTCCGCCAGCCGCTCCACGGCAACGGCAAGCGAGGCTGGCCCGGTTCCGTAGGTGTCGATTCGCAGCGCAGGCGCAGCATCGCGCAGCAGCCACGGGTTGCCGAAGCAGAGGAGCGCGCAGGGATGCTCCAGCGCGCGCCGCGCAAGCTCCCCCTGCCCTGACGTCAACCCGACGCTACCGGCATAGGCGCGCGGACGCACGAAGAGTGCCAGAAGCACCGAGGAAGCCGCGTTCAGTGCGGTAGCGATCTCCCCCTGTTCCTCCGCCCCGATCTCCGCCGTTACCACCGCCGCGCGCAGGTTGGGCCGCCACGCGGCGAGATGGTCAAGCCACTCGGCGCACGCTTCGGCTCCGCCACTGTCCACCAGTGCCAGAACGAAGGTCTCGGGATCGAAGCCAAACGGACTCCCCTCCCCTTCGACGCGAACGGTACGGCGTGCGGCTTCGAGCGCAAGCTCGGCGTGGGCAAGCCGCGCACGCGCGGTGAGCGACGCGTTCGCCACGGCACTTGAGGCCCACCGTCGCATTCCATCAACCATCTCCGCCGTTCGCTCGACCCGCTCTGGGGCGATCTCTCCACGCTCTGCGGCCGCAACCAACGCGTCGAGTCCGGCGCGAGGATCGGGGAGGAAGATCAGGACATCGGCACCGGCAGTGTAGGCTCGAACGGCTGTTTCGCCACTGCTGTACGTTTCGGTGATCGCGCCCATGTCCAGCGCATCGGTCACGATCACTCCGCCAAACCCCAGCTCTTCACGGAGCAGTTCGGTGGTCATCGACCGGGAGAGCGAGGCGGGGAGACCGCTGGGGTCGAGCGCCGGAACAGCGATGTGTCCTGTCATCACCGAACGCACCCCCGAGGCAACGGCTCGGCCGAACGGAACAAGCTCCACGGCATCGAGGCGGGAGCGATCGTGCGGAAGCGTGGGCATCGAGCGATGGCTGTCAACAGCCGTGTCGCCGTGACCGGGGAAGTGCTTGGCGCAGGCCACGATCCCCGCATCCTGGGTACCGCGGACATACGCTTCAACATGGTCGGCAACCGTCTGCGGGTCCTGGCCGAACGAACGGATGTTGATGATGGGATTGCGTGGCTCGACGTTCACGTCGGCAACCGGCGCGAAGTTCCAGTGGAAGCCCATCGCCGCCATCTCGACAGCAATGGTCCGGGCAGCGGTGTAGGTGGTGGAGAGGTTGCCGCCGCTGCCGAGCGCCATCATGCTGGGGAACTCGGTGCCACCGGGGAAACGCATCGTCACACCGAACTCGCAGTCCGCCGCCATCAACAACCTCCCCCCTGCTCGCACCTGGAGCGCGGCGAGCGTGGCGCGGACCAGATCGATCTCACCATCCATCGCAACGAACCCGCCCACGACGCCGTCGTCGATCAGGTTGTCGATTTCGGCGCGGTACTCCGGTTCATCGGCGTAACGGGTAACGTCGAGGCGGTGGAGGATGGAGCGGGCGAGAAGTTCGCGATGACGGGATAGCATGGTCTGTCAGGTTGGCAACGATCAGGATTGTGCGTCTGTCCGAGGCAATTCCAGCCTTCCACGCTCTCTGCTCCTCCCCTGCTGCCTCCATCGCACTCTCGATAAGCACTGCAACGTCCAAGCAACACTGAGGGGGTAGCGGAATCGTTATCTTTGCCGCCTTATTACCTCCTTCTCCTCCCTCCCATCAAACCCGGGTGCAATGGCTCGAAGCCTCAGCATTCTCTATGTCACGAGCGAAGTTGTCCCCTTTGCCAAGACGGGTGGCCTGGCCGACGTCAGCGCCGCGCTTCCCCTTGCACTGGTGGAGCTGGGCCACGACGTACGGATTATCACGCCCAAGTACGGTTCGGTCAGTGAGCGCCGCAACCGCATCCACGAGATCAAGCGGTTGAAGGATATTCCGCTCCCCGTCGCTGGCGAGGAGACGATGGCCACCGTGAAAAGCTCGCAGGTGGTCAACTCCCGCGCGAAGGTACAAGTCTACCTCACAACCAACGACAAGTATCTGGAACCGCTGAAGGGGATCTACGGCAACCCGGCCACCGGGAAGGACTACCCGAACAACGACGAGCGCTTCATCTTCTTCCAGCGTTCGGTGCTCGAGACCTGCATCCGCCTCGGATGGCGTCCCGACATCATCCACTGCAACGACTGGCAGACGGCGCTGATTCCGGCGATGCTCAAGGAGCTGTACACCGAGGAGGGCTTCTTCGCCCACACCCGCACGGTGCTCACGCTCCACAATCTTGCCTACCAGGGAGCCTTCGGCAAGGGCGCGTTCGAGAAGACGGGGCTGCCCGAGAGCGCCCGTGCCTCCGTCGAACTCGACGGCAAGCTCAACATGCTGAAGGGGGGCATCGTCTACGCCGACGCGGTCACCACCGTCAGTCCAAGCTACGCGAAGGAGATCCTGACGCCGGAGCACGGGTTCGGTCTGGAGAGTGTGCTGAAGAAGCACAAGGGGAAGCTCACCGGCATCATGAACGGCGTGGACACCGAGGTGTGGAACCCCGCCACCGACAAGCTGATCAGCGAGAAGTACACCCCGGCAACGCTGGAGGGAAAGTTCGAGAACAAGCAGTCGCTCGCCGCGAAGTTCGGCATGGAGGCCGACCCCGACATCCCCACGGTGGTGATGATCGGGCGGATGGTAGAGCAGAAGGGCTACGACCTCGTGCTGAAGGCCATCGACCGCATCGCGGCGATGAACGTGCAGTTCATCGTGATGGGCGAGGGGGAGAAGAAGTATCAGGCTGCGCTGGAGCGGGCGTCGAGGAAGTACAAGAATGTCGGCCTGGTGGCGGGATACGACGAGGAGACCGCGCACCTGATGCAGGCCGGCGGCGATATCCTGCTGATGCCGAGCACCTTCGAGCCGTGCGGACTCAACCAGCTCTACGCCCTCGCCTACGGCACGGTGCCGGTGGTGCACAAAACCGGGGGCCTTGCCGACTCGATTGCCGACTACCAGGCAAAGAAGGGGACCGGCAACGGCATCGTTTTCACCGACTACACGCCGGAGGGGATGATCGAGGCGCTCGAACGCGCGATTGCGCTCTTCGGCGAGGAGGAGCGGTGGGAGGAGATGACACGACGCATCATGGCAGAGGATCACTCCTGGAAGGCCTCGGCGGCACGCTTCGTCGAGGAGATCTACCGCGTCTGACCTCCATCCCATTCTTCATTCCCCAGAGGGGGAGCAGCATCCCTTGCGCGGCGCACGGGGAAGAGAATAGCTTGAGCGCATGAATCGACCCTTTCTTCATCGGGGACTCCTCCTGCTTCTGCTGCCCCTGGTGGCAGCGTGCAACGACGACCCCGGCGCTATCGGCAGCGGCTACCTGCCGGAAGTCACCGAGTTCCACACCTATACGCTCGCTCCGGGCGAGATCGCGCTCACCAGCGGGGTGAGCGCCCTCGGCAACAGTTCCGCCGAGGGGGGAGCCGTCATGCTGGCGGGAGCAACTTCCGCGGGCGAACGGGCACACGGCCTCTTCGCCTTCGTTGGGGTGCCCGGCATCCTGGATGACGGAATCAACCGCACCGTTACTGCCGCAACGCTCACACTTCACGCCACCGGCTACGCCCTGGGCGACACGCTCGCCGCGCGCGCAGCCTTCGACGTCGTTGCGTTCGACGGAACGTTCGCATCCAACGCAAAATGGAGCGATACGCTCATCGCAAAGGTGAACGCGGGAGAGGTGCTGGGATCAGCCGACGCCCCGGTCACGAAGAACGCTCCGGTCACCGTCACGCTCAACGCCGACGCCACCGGACGGTTCCTCCGCACCTTCTACCGCTACGACACCACGGGTGTGGTGAACGGCACGGCACAACGCACGTTCAAGGTGCTGAAGTCGCTCGCACTCCGCGCACGCGACGGCAGCAGCATCGTTGGCGTCTACGGGCTTGCCGGCATCGACTCGCTGCTCCCTGCGCTGAAGGTGACCTTCAGCGGCGACACCTCGGCAACGATGCAGCCGAACGTCACGAGCTGGATTGCGATGGCCGACACCAGCGGCGGCGCTGGCCGGTTCGTTCTGGGGGGAGGGACGGCGGAGCGAACGCTCGTCACCTTCAATCTGGACTCGATTCCCGCCGACGCCACGATCCACCAGGCGGAGTTCCGCTTCACCCTGCGCGACTCGCGGCACGGCACATCGGGCGAACCCTCCTCGCTGATCGCAGCGATTGCGCGCGACACCTCCTTCCGGCCCGCAACCTACCTGACGAACCCGAACACGCAGGAGTACGTGACCGCCACGCGCGTGACGGAGGGGAGCACACTCACGCCCCGCTATCGCATCGCAAACTTCGGCTCGGTGCTGACGCTGTGGCAGCTCTATCGCCGCGGGTTCACGGGGAACGCCACGCCGAACCGCGGGCTGATCATGCACCTGAACAGGTCGCTCACCAGTCTGCTCGCCCACGAAACCGTGACGCTCGACCGTTACGAGTTCTACGGCACCGATGCCGCCGACAGCACCCTTCGTCCCACCCTGACCGTCATCTATTCCGTGCAGACCGATGCGCAGCAATAGCACACGCCCCATTGCTCTCCTCTGCTGTGCGGCGTTTGCGCTGGCACTTGCCACCCGAGCATCCGCCCAGCCAACCAGCGGCGGCAGCACCTACTCGATCTTCAACATCGGAGACCTTCAGATTGCCACCACGGCGGCGGCGGCAGGGCGTGGCGGCACCGAGACGGGGACTCTTTCACCGGCGCTGTTGAACTCGGTCAATCCAGCAGCCTGGAGCGACCTGCGTCTGACCACGATTCACGGCGGCATCGGCTTCGATCAATACCAGGTGAGCGACGCCTCCGGCTCGGTGTTGCAGAACGCCACGCGACTCAAGGAGTTCGCCATCGGCATCCCCTACTGGAACAAATTCGGCGCAACCTTCGGGTTGATGCTGCGCCCGTATTCGGTGGTGAACTACCGCTCCCGCCTTGAACGCGACGTCCAGGGGGTGGACACCATCCACCGCGCCTCGATCAGCTACAGCGGACAGGGGGGGATTTCGCGCCTGACGTTTGGCACCTCCTTTCAACCCGTTCCCGAACTCTCGATCGGCGTCACGCCCCACCTCTTCTTCGGAACGATTCGCAGCGACAACTCCGTCACGTTCGACGGCGGCGAACTCACCTCGGCGAGCTACCGCACCGAAACGGCGCACAGCGGATTCGGCGTCAGCGCTGGCGTAGCGTGGACGCCGATCCCGGACCTGCGGATCGGCGCAGCGTGGGAGAACGGCACCACGCTCGACCGCGACCGCGTGACAACCACGCTCTATCGCCAGGCATCGAACGCCCGCTACATCGACACCATCGGGTCGGCGAGCAACCAGATCGACATTCCGACGCGCCTCAGCTTCGGCGCCAGCTTCACAACGGGCCGGTTCCTGCTCTCCGGCGACTTCACGACCCAGGACTGGAGCACATCGGGACTCGACGCTGCGCGCAGCATGAGCCGCATCGGTCTCGGCGTTGAGCGCCTCCCTGCACGCCTGGCGGCTTCGGGCTTCGAGCGCTGGGTGTTCCGCTTCGGAGCCTTCATGGAGAACAGTTACTACACGCTCCCCGGCGGCGACATCAACGCAATCGGCGGCACACTCGGCGCACGCATCCCGATTGCCGACGGAACCGGACTGAACACGCCCAGCGCGCTCGATATCGGGCTGGAGATCGGAACCCGCGGCACGACAGAGAACGGACTCACCCGCGAGTTGTTCAGCCGCTTGAGCGTTGAGTTCTCCCTGAGCGAGTTGTGGTTCACGTCGCGCAAGCGATAGAGTCCCACCCCAACCTCCCTTCGAGAGCACCACCGGCTGGCACCACACGCCCCCGTGCGGTTTCATTCCGGGCCAACTCTTCTCCACTCCGCCCTTTCTCAAGCCTCTGCCCCATGCTCGTCGGATTTGGCTACGATATCCACCGCCTCGAACCGGGGCTGCCGCTCGTCCTTGGCGGCGTTCCGATTCCCGGCGCGCCGGCCGGAGCAGTTGCACACAGCGATGGTGACGTTGTTCTCCACGCACTGTGCGATGCGATGCTCGGCGCCGCCGCGCTCAACGACATCGGCCACCATTTTCCCGATACCGATCCGCAGTGGAAGGGCGCAGCCTCGCTCACCTTTGTGCGCGAGGTTGTACGGTTGCTGGAAGGACACGGACTTGCACCGCACAACGTGGACTGCATGCTGATCCTCGAACGCCCGAAGATTGCCCCCTACCGCGAGGAGATGCGCGCAGTCATTGCCGACGTCCTGGGCCTTGCCGTCGAGCGAGTGTCGGTGAAGGCTACCACCCACGAGGGGATGGGACCGATTGGCGAGGGACGCTGCGTTGTGGCACACGCCGTGGCAACGCTCGTTCCCCTCTCCCCCTCCTCGGCTCGATAGACGTTTCCGCCTCGCACTCTCCCGCTTTCTCCGTATCGTGTCGCATCCTGCGCCGTTCTTCATATCCTCGCAGATGCGCTCTCCGCTCCGGCTCACTCTCCTTCTGCTCCTCCTCGCCGTACCCTGTGCAGCGCAGCAGCGCATGCTCGAAGGCCGTGCGGTTGTTACGCAGGATGGCTTCCTGACGGTGCAGGGCGGAGGCGAGGCGGGCGTACTCCAGCTCTACTCCGTCACCGGCGAGTACAGCAGCACCATCATGTTCGGGGCGGCACTGTACGACGTTGCCCCGCTGTCAACAACACCACCATCGTCGCTGATTCTTGCCGGTGAAAACGGCAGACTGGTGCTCTATCGCTATCGAGGAACAACACGAACGCCAACAACCGATGCAGAACTGATCTGGAGCGGATCGCTTCCCGGACCGGGCCGCCTGCTCGGCGCACTCCGCGACAGCAGCGGCGCACCAAAGCTGCACGGCATCATCGGCGATTCCGGCTGCGTCGTCCTCAACGATACGGGCCGGCTGCGCTGGAGCAGACGGAGTGCCGTCATCGACGCGATGGTCGTTGATAATGGCTACACCCTTCTTCTGCTCGAACGCGACGACGCGATCCTCACACTGCGTCTTCTCGACGCAAGCTCCGGGCGCGAACAGAACCGCGTCGACGTGAACGTTGCGGCCTCTGGAGTCGTCGTCGCCAGCCTCCTCCGCACCGACCGTCCACTCGTTGCAGTTGCGGGCACACAGCCGCGCGACACGGCACTTGCGGTTGACGCGCTCACGCTTGCAGGTCGTGGAGGGATCGCACTCCACGGCCTCCCCATCGGAGTTGTCGCTGGAGAGCGCAATGGAGTCTCGACCCCACTCTGCATCACAGCAACGGCGGAGGGTGTTCGAGGGATATGGATCGAAGAGGGTGACGAGCACGCAGCCGAGCCTGTAGAGTGGCCGTTCGAGACCCCGGCACTCCACGCCCTGGAGTTCGACGGCGCAATTGCCATCGTCGCGCACGACAGCGCAGCGCTCTACGACCGTACACTCTCCCCACTCGGGGCCATAGCCGCACCGCATGGGCTTACACGGATCGAACGGCTTGCAAACGGACAGCTCCTGCTCGTAGGGAGAGAACGCAGCGCCATCGTCTCGCTTCCCATTCCCCCCACCTGGCTCGAACGCTACTGGCCTCGAGTTGTTGTCGGCACCATCCTCCTGCTCACCCTTGGCATAGTCGTTGCGGCAATTCGGCGCGACAGGCACACGCGCACGCTGCACGACAATCTTGTCCGCCTCCCCGACGCCTTCGGTGTGATGACGGTGGACGGCCGCCGCCGGATACGCAGCATCAACGCGACAGCACGGCGCCTCCTGGGAGCGCCCGAGGGGATGCCGCTCGGCAAGGACATTCGCAGCGCGATTGGGGACGAATTCGCCCCGATCCTCCTCCCCCGGCTCCGCACGCTGATCGAGGAGGGAACACCGTTCATTGAACGGTTCGAGATCGAGAAGACGGAGCCGCTGGTGGTGATGGTGCGGGGCCGAGCGCTGGTGCGCCGTGGTGGGGGCACTGCGGGTGTGCTGCTGCTGGTGGAGGACGTCACCGAATCGGTGCGGCGCGAGAACCTCGTCAACTGGGCATCGGTGGCGCACCACATCGCCCACGAGATGAAAACCCCTCTCGGCGCGGTGGCGCTCACCGCCGAAACGCTCCACGAACGGCTGCGCGAAACGGGAATCGAGGGGGACATGCTCCGCGCAACCCGACGCATCCTTCGGCAGGCGGGACGCCTGCGCAGCATCGTCAGCGACCTCCTCACCATTGCCCGTGCCGACAGCCTTCGCCCCGTCGATGCCGATCTCGCGCTCCTGCTCGGCTCGATTGTCGATGAGCTTGGCGAATCCATCCCTCCTTCGGTCACGGTTTCCCTCCGCACCGAGGGGGCGAACTTCCGCCTTCCACTCGACGTTGAGCAGATGACCTCCGCCCTGCGCAACCTCCTCGACAACGCCTGGCAGGCAATCGGTCCACGCGATGACGGACACGTCGATCTCGTTCTCAGCGACGAGGGGAGTTATCTCCAGCTCGTCGTTGCTGACAACGGGGTGGGCATGACGCAGGAGACACAGGCAAACCTCTTCCGCCCCTTCTACACCCTCAAGCACGGCGGCTCCGGTATCGGCACGGTGATCATCAAGCGGGTGATCGAGGGGCATGGCGGCACCATCTCCGTGCAGAGCGCTCCGGGGCAGGGCACACGGTTCATCGTGACGCTGCGGCGAAAGGAGTAGGCAGTCTCCCCGCGGTATTGCCAATCGCAATCGGCCAGTGTTGCAGTAGTCGATAGATTGTCGGACGTTCTCTCGTTGGAAGTCTCCGTTCCTCCAGATCAATCCCATCTCTCGTGGAGTTCTTTACTTCCCCCTCGGCCTGGGCCGGCCTTGCAACGCTGACACTGATGGAGATCATCCTCGGTGTCGACAACATCATCTTCATCTCGATCCTTGCCTCGCGGCTTCCGCCGGAACAGCAATCGCGTGCTCGACTGATCGGCCTTGCGCTGGCGTGCATTCTGCGCATCGGCCTGATCTTCGCCATCGACCTCATCATCGGTCTTGAGGAGCCGTTCTTCCATCTGTTCGGTCAGGGCTTTGCCGGACGGGATCTCATCCTCCTTGGCGGCGGCATCTTCCTCGTGTACAAGGCAACACGGGAGATCTACGTGAAGGTGGAGGGAGAGGAGTACGAGAGCGATTCGGCGAAGAAGGTGCACAGCATGGGGAGCGCCATCATCCAGATCACCCTTCTCAACATCGTCTTCTCGCTCGACTCGATTATAACCGCGGTCGGCATGACAACGGGTTTGCGCGACGAGCTTGGCGAGGCGGTCCAGCTTGAGGTGATGATCGTCTCGGTGCTCCTCTCGATGGGCTTCATGCTGGCGGTCGGAAAGCCGGTGGGAGAGTTCGTGATGCGTCACCCGAGCGTGAAGATGCTTGCCCTCGCCTTCCTTCTCCTGATCGGCGTGTCGCTTGCAGCAGAAGCGTTCCACACGGCGATTCCGAAGGCCTACATCTACTCGGCGATGGCGTTCAGCGTCTTCGTCGAAACGCTGAACCTCATGATGCGCCGCCGAAGCAACCGGAAGCGGATGCCGCCCGAGATCAAGGTGGGATAGAGGCGTGCGGTCACGGAGGCGAACACAGGCACGGCACGCAACAACGCACACAGCCCCCGCAGATGTGCGGGGGCTGCGTGCGTGCGATTGATGGTGCGGGGTTATTCCGCGCCGCCAAGCTTCCGACGAAAGGTTCCGATACCACGGCCCAGCGCGTTGAAGAACTTGGAGATCTCCAGCACCGGCTGCTGTACCGATGTCTGCACACGGTCGAGGAAGGTTACGGTGCTGTTCACAACATTGCCGGCATTGACCACAACGGCCGAGGCCTGCTCCGTTACCCGCTCGACACTGTGCACCATCCCCTTCACGCCGGCGATGATGCCGTCCACCTCGCCAATCGACCGGTTCACGTGCCCGATCGTCTGCTCAACCTGCGTCGTAATGCCCTGAAGGCTGTCGGCGGTGCGTTCGACCTGCCGAACCAGCGGCTGGATCTCTTGCGACATCTGCCGCACCACACCGTTCGTCGTGTCGAGTAGCAGATCGACCTTGGCCGTGAGCCTGCGGACGAGCATGATCATCGCCACAAGAAGCCCGGCCAGGGCAATCAGCGCTACACCGCCGGCGATCGGAAGGATGTTCTCCATCAGTTGGGGGTATTGGTGGGATGGATCACAAGGTTATGAGCGCATCTCGTTGCGAGCGGCCTGCACACCGGCCTTTGCTGCATCGCCGACCTTGCTGGCCAGCGCCTTTCCCGAGCTTGGCTTGTCGTCGCCGCCGGTGACGCGGTCGCGTGCGTCGCTCACGATGCGCTCGGCGTCGCTCATCAGGGTTGAGGCCTTCTCCTTCACGTCGCTGATGAGGCTCTCGGCGCGGGCACGTCCCTCGTTGTAGATTTCGCTCGTCTTCTCCTTTGCCGTGCCGGCCAGGTCGCCGATCTTGTCGATTGCCGTGCCGCTCCAGTCCGAAAGGTCGTTGCGCAGCTCGCGGCCCGGCTTCGGCGCGAAGAGAAGACCAACAACTGCGCCAACTGCGCCGCCGGCGAGAATTCCGATCAGCAGGCCCTTGCCCATGCCGCTCTCGTGCGATTCGTAGTGAGCCATGACGATTCTCCTGAGGATGTTTGTTGGGATTGGCTGATTATTCACAAGGAATACCCGAACAGCAGGGTTGGGGTATTGAGTTTCCACTGTCAGTACAACGCGGCAAGCTGCGGAGCAGTTAGCCGGACATCTACAGTATACGATCCGACACTCGCAATACCATGAAGCGTTACGATGCCCTGATCTGTAGAGTTTCAACGGAACATCTGGAACTGCTCGCCGCGCTCGGCCAGGCGCTGCCGGTAACGGGCCTTCTCGAAGCCGATGGAGCGGTCACCTTTTACTTTGAGCCTGACACGCTCGACGCCTCGGTCGAGGAGACGATCAGCGCGTGGATGCCGGAGGAGGCCAGCCTCACCATGGAGCGCTCCACCGTGGAGGAGCAGAACTGGAACGCCGAGTTCGAGCAGTCGCTGGAGCCGGTGCGGGTGGCAGAGGGACTGGTGATTACCCAGAGCTGGAACCCTGCTCCCAGAACCGAACCGGGCGACACAGTGATAACGATTGACCCGAAAATGTCGTTTGGCACCGGCCATCATGAATCAACACGCCTGATTCTCCGCCTGATGACCCCGATGCCGCTTGCCGAACGGAGCGTGCTCGATATCGGCACAGGCACCGGAGTGCTCGCCATCCTTGCCGCACTGCGAGGAGCCGGGTCCATCGTTGCCATCGACAACAACGAGTGGGCGGTGGCCAACGCTGCCGAGAACATCGCCCTGAACGCTGTGGAGGGGATCGACCTCCGCCGCTGCGAGCTTGACGACGTGGACCACGGACCGTTCGACGTGATTCTCGCCAACATTCACCGCTCGGTGATCGTCGGCCTGCTCCCGGCTATCGTTGCGCGCCTTGGCGCTGATTCCGAGGCATCGCTCCTCACCTCGGGCGTGCTGATCGAGGATTACCAGTACCTGCTGGAGCCAGCCCGCGAGCACGGCTTGCTACCGGTGGCCGAGGAACGCGAGGGTGAATGGATTGCCACCCGATTCGTCCGCAGCGCCTGAGCACAGATTTCAAGGAACTACACCGTCTGCCCATCGAACAACAGCGCGGCGGCAGCTTCGGTTCCCCTCGCAACGGCTTCCTCGACTCTCTCGATCCCAACACCCGCCACCAGGGCGTCCTGTGCGGCGGCGCGACGCAGAGCCTCGGCGTAGGGTATCGTCGAGAACGTGACCATCGAGTAGAGTGGCATCCATCGATCTCCGAGCAGATCGTGCAGGCGTGCGTCGAGCGTGCGCTTGCGAAGGAAAACGGGATCCACCACCTTCGAGCGCATCTCCAGGAAGTTCGCAACCGCCAGCCGGGCAATCGCATCGGCGTTCGGTTTGCGCAGCGCGAAGAACTCGCGGGCGATCACGCTCCAGTCGTCGCCATAGCGGTCGAGCAGACCATCCAGCACCGCGCAGTCCTCGAAGCAGCAGTTCATCCCCTGGCCGTAGAAGGGGACGATGGCGTGCGCGGCGTCGCCCACCAGAAGCGCCCAGTCATCGACGTACCACGGCTCGCAGAACACGGTGCCGAGCCTCGCCGTCGGGTTGGCGAACCAGTCCTCGACAAGCGTAGGCATCACCGGCACGGCGTCGGGGAAATTGCGCGTCATGTACGCCACCACCTCCTCCTCGGTCCTCACCGCGTCAAGCCCACCCTCCCCTTCGAGTGGCGCAAAGAGCGTGCAGGTGAAGGTCGCGTCGGGGTTGGGAAGGGCGATCATCATGAAATCGTGGCGCGGCCAGATGTGCAACGCCTCACGCTCCATTCTGAATCCGCCGTCCGGGACCGGGGGAATCTCCAGTTCCTTGTAGGCGTGGTCGAGCCACTCGGTGTGCGCCTCGAATCCCTGAAGGTCGCGCTCCATCGCTGTGCGCAGCGTTGAGCCTGCACCCTCGGCACTGATGAGCAGGTCAGGTTCGATCTGGAACGTCTCGTCCGTGGATTGGTCGTGGAGGGTGACGATTCGACGGTTGAGATCGACGTCGGTGCAGCGGGTATCGAAGCGGACCCTGACGTTCGGCTCGCGCTCTGCGGCGTCGATGAGCGTGATGTTCAATCCTGAACGACTTACGGAGTTGATCGCCTGCCCCACACGTCCATAGGGCTGGAAATCGAGCGTGCCGTCCAGTCCGTGAATCATCCGTCCGGGCATCCTGATGGCGTCGGCGAGCACCTGCCCGGCAACGCCAGCTATTTCGAGCGCCGCAATGCCGCGGGTGGAGAGCGCAAGGTTGATGGAGCGGCCACGTTCGACTGCTCCGAGCCGCATATCGGCGCGGCGTTCGTAGAGATCGACGCGATAGCCACGACGCGCAAGAAGGATGGCGAGAAGTGGTCCGGTAAGTCCGGCACCAAGCAGTGTGACGGTACGAGGCATGAGGTCAGGTCAAAGATGAAGGTCAACAATCAAGGGAGGAAGAAATCCTTATCGGCTATCGCCGTGAAGATCGCAAAGGTCGTGCTGGCGGCCACCATCTCACCCATCAGCGTCCCGAAAACGACGGGCAGACTGGGTCGTGTTGAGCATCGTACACCCTGCTTCTGGTGCGATTCCATGGGGTTGGTGCTTCTCCTGGCGTGTCATTCTGAGCGAAGCAAGGAGCCAGAGACCTGCGAAGCGCATCGCGCCGTCCGCCGCTGCGATTCATCGCTTCGCTCGGAATGACAGCCTACTGTTTCTGTCCCTGTCGAGGATGGTACGTCAACGCGCCCTAGGCCAGCCGCGCTCCGTTCGGCACCGGCCGTTCCGGCACTGCAAGCACCACAGCGCCCTCGTCGTTGTAGAAGCCGGTGACGAGCACTTCGCTGCGGAACGGACCGATCTGCTTCGGCGCGAAGTTGACGACGCACACGACCTGCCGACCGAGAAGGTCATCGCGTGAATAGAGCGACGTGATCTGCGCGCTCGACCGACGAACCCCCACCTCCTCTCCGAGATCGACCCAGACCTTCCACGCAGGTCGGCGCGCTTCCGGGAACTCCTCGACGCGAACGATTGTCCCGGCACGAATCTCCACTCGCCGGAACTCCTCAGGATGAAGGGGATCGCGCGAACGATCGTCCCCGTGATTCTGCATCGTGTCGTGCGACTCTGGCATCGGACCGCTGTGATGTTGTAAGTTATTGCCCCCTGAACCCAACGAACCCCAAGTCCCCTGGTGATGACTCTGAATGCCACCGGCAACGCGAACCACACGGTTCTTATTGTCGATGACGACGGCAGCTATCGCAACAGCGTTGCCGAACTGCTCCGACGCGTGGGCTATCACGTGTTGCAGGCAAGTGGCGGCGCCGAGGCGCTGGCCACACTTGCAGAGCACGCTTCGTCGATCGATCTGGCGCTGCTCGACATCCGCATGCCCGGCATGGACGGACTTGAGACGCTCGGCCGCATCATCCGCTCCTACCCCTCGGTGCCGGCGATCATGCTCACCGGCGAAAACGCTATCGACAATGTTGTGCAGGCAATGAAGACCGGCGCAACGAACTACATCAGCAAATCATCGAGTGGCGCAGAGCTGCTTGCGGCGGTGGAACAGGCGCTCCGCGAGAGCGCAGGACGCACCGCGCCGATCGACGCACGGCTGAACGGACTGGGGATCGTTGCGCACAGCCCGGCACTTCGCGCCAAACTCGAAGAGGCGGCCCGGTGTGCACGCTCCACCATCTCGGTGCTCGTCACCGGCGAAACGGGCGTGGGCAAGGATCTCGTGGCGCGCGCCATCCATGCGCTCAGTCCGCGGCGCGACCGTCCCTTTATCCCGCTCGACGTGCCGAACATCCCCGCCACGATGTTCGAGAGCGAGCTGTTCGGCCACACACGCGGCGCGTTCACCGGCGCGGCGGAGGCGAAGGAGGGGCTGGTACAGGCAGCGAACGGCGGCACGCTCTTCCTGGACGAGATCGGCGAGTTTCCGGTGGAGCTCCAGGCCAAGTTCCTGCGCGTGCTCGACACCGGCAGCGTGCGCCGCCTCGGCTCGGTCACTGCCGAACATGTCGATGTGCGGATCGTCTCGGCCACGAACCGCAACCTGCTCGACGCAGTGCGCGCCCGCGCATTCCGCGAGGATCTGCTCTACCGTCTGCGCGGAATCGAGATTCACATCCCGCCACTGCGCGAGCGCCGCGAGGATATCGCGCCGCTGGCCCGCCACTTCCTTGAGACCTTTACCCGCCGCAACGGGATGGAGGATCTGCGCCTCAACGAAGGGGCCATCGCGATGCTGGAGCGGCACCACTGGCCCGGCAACGTGCGCGAGCTGAGCCGGGCAATCGAGGGGGCAGCGGTGATGGCCTCGGGCGACACCATCGACCAGACGGACATTGCGCGCCACCTCGAACGCGGAGCACCGGCAACACCGAACGGTCACGCTGTGGTCGTGCAGGATTACGGCGACGTGCAGATGCTCGCCCGCCTGACCAAGAAGGACGAGCTTGAGAAGATTCTCGACCGGAACGACTGGAACATCACCCGCACGGCCATCGAACTCGACATCGATCGATCCACCCTCTCGAAGCAGATGAAGACGCTCGGCATCGTCAAGCCGAGGCTGGGGGGAACGAGATAGAGGAGGAGTCGAAGAAAGTCTCTGCACACGTGCGGCTGCCAGATCATCGATGGCAGCCGCACCTGCTTTGGTGAGCGTCGGCTTGCACCGCTGCGCTCTCAGGGGAGCACGATCATGGGGCGGGCAACGACGGCCAGGCCCACCTGCACACTCCACCGTGTTCCTGTCAGCGCCCGATCACCACCATCCAATCCCGAACCCGTTGCTGCGAGACGAACGCGCAGATCGACGTGGGGGCCGGTATCTGCGGGGAGCACGCGGTAGCCAACCTGTACTCCCCCGCTCCACGTCGTTCCGCCGCGCAGTTCCCCGCCAGCATTCCCGTCGTTCCGCGCCCAGCCGACTTCGGCAAGGCCGAGCAGAGGAGTGAACGCCGTGCGCCCCACCCGCAGTTCGTAGCCCACCATGGCCCGCACCCACCGAAGGCCCACCCGCCCCGGTAGAATCGAGTCGCCGCGATAGAGGAATGCTTCGGGCACCTCAACCGTGGCTCCGGCGAACCCACCGACCACGGTCAGCCGGTCTATATAGCCCTCGAGTTCAATGGATGGACCCGAAGCGCCGTCCAGTCGGTCGGCGATGGCACCGCTCCAGCCCCCCTGCTCCCACCCCACCGCAACGGCGCCACCGAAGTCCGACTCCTGATAGGGAGTTATCAGCCACTGTTCGGCAACGGGGACAAGGGAGGATGCGGGATTGAGAGCGATGAAGCGCCTGATCTGTCCGTTGACGTCGGCACGCGCACGAACGCCAACGGTCGAGAACCGATTGACGAGCAGCAGGTGGAACAGCCGCTGCGCTTCGTCCGCCCCCTCCTCCTTCAGCCGCAGCGTCATGCGGGGAGTGTAGTGAAGGAGATAGTCTCCCAGCTCCAGGGTGAAGCGATCCTGAACAGAGCGATGGAGATAGGGCTGAAGGATGGCGGTGCGGAGCAGCGGAACGACGGCGGGCGTGGCGACCGTATCGGCGTGCGCGCGCGCAATCTCCACCATCAGGCGCTCGCGCGGCTCCAGCCAGGGCGTTGCGCTGGAAGGGTCGACGCCGATGCGCCGGTCCATGAAGGCAATGAGAGCATCAACCCCCTCCTCATCCTCGCTGCGCAGAAAGCCCAGCAGCATCCGGCGTCCCGCCTCTCCGATACGTTCATCAGAAACTCCCTCATCGCCAAGCCGCTGCTCCCACAGCAACGAGTCGCTCGGGGCTTGTGCGGCGAGAATGCCCGTTCCAAGCAACAGTGCCAGCAGGGTGCAGACGCCGAACCGAACGATCACGACTACAGGTTCCCCCGCACCGGCAGGATGCGCATCCGCTCGACGCAGCCGATGAGTGTATCGAGGTATCGGCCACTGGTGCCGCTGACAATCACCTGCATGGTGAGGGGATTGGTTGGTGCGCGTGAACGATTGAACTGCGCCAGCACCTCCTCCTCGACAAACTCCCGCTGGAGGATCATCGTGCCGTCGTTATCCTCCTCCGCCGTCTCGCGCCAGAAGACGCGCTGCCCGGCAACGGTGCTTACCACCGTGCTTTTGCTGGCGCTGTCGGCGAGGAGCGTCTGCCCACGCGGACGCACGCGGAGATAGATCTGTCCGCGCACCGGCTTGGTGCTGCTCTCCCCGTCCGCCGGGTCGCCCAGCAGCCACGCATCCACGCCCTTGCCAGGCTCGGAGACCATCATGGGCTGGAAGGCCGGAGGAACCGGGAGCACGATGTCGGCAACTCCCGTCTCCGGGAAGGTGAGGGTGACCTCGCGGAGCTTCACGTCTGGACCAAGCTCCTCGCTACGATTGCGGCGCTCGGTGCACGCAGCAACGCCGAGCAGAAGCAGGGAAAGAATAGGCCAGAGTGCGCGCACGAGGAGAGATGGGAGTGGTCTATGGAACAAAACGGATCGACTCGACGGCGGAGATCAGCGCGGCAACGCGGAGGCTGTCAGCCCCTGCAACCTCAACCACCAACAGTGGAGCACTCTTTGCAAGTTCCGGGGAGAGAGCGCTGAAGAAGTCCGATGACTCGATGCGGGCATAGTGGAAGACCTCCGCTCCGTTGACCTCTCCTCCCCGCATCCACCGCACTGGCCGCCCGGCGATGATGATATCGGCGCTGTCGGGAGTGGCCAGGGGGAGCATCAGCTGCGCAATCTCCTCCGGCCTCGTTGTGCGAAGACGGAGGTAGCCGGGACTCAGCGCGGTCGAACTGTGCAGACTCGGGTCGTCCACCGCCGTCATGATCAGATCGTCCCATCCCTCCCTTCCCCGGTCCCGAATCGTATAGTGCGCGGGAAGAGAGATGAAGAGATCGGGAACGCCGCGGGTGTGAAACCGCAGCTGGTAGCGTCCGGCGGGGAGAGTGTCGGCCACGGTGCGGTGCGCGGTGTCGGCAGCGGCCGAGTCCGTGCGGCGTGTGGTACCTCCCTCACCGGTAGAGGGAGCACGCTCGGCGCAGGCGGCGAGAAGAAGCGCGGCAACGGACGGGAGAAGGAGTGCAGCGCGAGAACTCACAGCGCAACCGAAGCCAGATGCGCCTCAAGGGTATCACGCCAGTCAGGACGAGCCGCGATCAGATCGTTGATCGTGGCGATGGGCACCACCGGCAGACCGCACTGGTTCTCGAACGCCTCGCGGGCAGTCAGACCTTCGGCGCCGAGCGGCTCACCACGATCGAAGGCGATGATCACGCCCACCGGCTCGCACCCCGCAGCGCGGAGCCGCTCGATCGCTTCGAGCTTTGCGCCGCCGGTCGTGATAACGTCATCCAGAATCACCGCACGATCACCGGCGCGCAGCACGCCGAGGAAGGCGCTTGCATCACCGTGGGTCTTCGCCTCCTTGCGATCGCTCACAGCGCGCATCTCCTCGCGGTCGGTGCCCGCAAGCGATACGGCGGCAGCGGCGGCAATCGGAATCCCCTTGTAGGCCGGACCGAAGAGCACCGTGGCATCCGCAAAGCGTGGATCGGCCAGGAACGTGTCGGCGTAGAGCCGCCCCATCGCTGCAAGCTGGCGTCCGGTACAGAGCGATCCGGTGTTGAAGAAGTAGGGAGAGGGGCGTCCGCTCTTCAGCGTGAAATTGCCGAAGGTGATCACCCCCTCGTTGACGAAGAACTCGATCGCGCGGCGACCGATGGAATTGTCGGATGTCATGGCTCTCTGGTCGTTTTCGTTCACAGGATCAGCGCTCCCCTGCATGTGCTGGAGCACGGAAGCAGCTACTCCACATCAAGCTCGTCCGGCACCTCGATCTCCATCCGAAGCATCGCGGAACTCAGGGTCTTGCCCTGCGCGTCGAGCTTCAGGGAGACCGTGCCGCCACCGCCGAGAGTGTTGTGGAGGAGGAAGTTGAGCGCCCACAGGTTGGGAAGTTCGAACCGATCCACGTCGCCGTGGCAGATGCCGGCGAAGTGTTCCTTCACGCGCTCTGTGGTCAACGCATCACGGATGATCGGGTACCACTCGGCGCGACGCGCAATCACACCGACGTTTCCGGCATCTCCCTTGTCGCCCGAGCGGGCGTGGGCAAGCTTGAGAAGTTTAACGCGTTTCATCGTGGAAGTTCTGTGTCGTTCATCCTTTGTCGTTCGCCGCCTGCACTCTCCCCCTCCATTATTTCCGGGAGTCCCCTCGCTGCTGAAGGAGCCGTTCGCGGTCGGCACGCTTCAGCCCGGCAACGACACACTCCCACGAGTGCTCCACCATCGCAGCAACCTCGCGTCCGGGAATCGAGCCGTCGAAGGTGACGGTGTTCCAGTGCGTCTTGTTCATATGGTAGCCGGGCTGCACAGCTTCGTACCGCTCGCGCAGCTCGACTGCCCGCTCTGGGTCGCACTTCAGGTTGGCGCGGAGCGGCGACGCATCAATTGCAATCAGCGCAAAGATTTTTCCCGCCACGCGCACCGCCAGCGTACTCTCATCAAACGGAAAATCCTCCGAGGTCTCCGGCAGACGAAGACAGAACGAGCGAAGCGTGTCGAGGTCCATGGGGAATCCTGTCAGACTCTCTCAACAGAGATGGTGCTATCGCGTCGACGCGAAGAGCATCTGCACGCCGTCACTCAGGTAGCCGAGCCGCGCGTTGAACTCGCCGGAGGAGACGTAGATCACCAGGAGCAGCGCGATGATCGTGCCGAGCGCGTAGCCGTAGGCCTTGGCGGGACGCACATCGTAGACCACGGCCACACCGCGCAGAATCCGGTAGAGCGTCCACAGAAGCACCGCCACCATCACGCTGAAGGTGATGACGCTCACCCCCGTTGCCTCCAGCGCGCGGTCGAGAATCATCGCCGGAACGATCAGCACGAGCACGGGAAGCGCGCTCCACACGGAGATCACCAGCGCATCCCCGAACACGATCCTTCCGCGCACGAACACGGCGCAGGCCCGGATGATTGCCGCCACGAGCAGCAGCAGCAGCATGAAGAAGACAGTGAGCGCAACGATGCCCAGCCCCGGCTGCCAGATCAGCCTGTTGAGCATCCCCTTGATGCTGTCGGAGGTGATGATGGCGCTCAGCGTCGTGTCGAACGCCTCATCCATCCGGTAGTGATAGCAGATCGAGGTCACGATCAGCGCGAAGGTGACGGCGATCACCACCGCAAGCAGCGCGGTGTGAACGGTGGAGAGGATGCGCTGGTCGCGCACATCGGCGAAGAAGTTGAAGGGACGGAGGAGTGCGCGGAAGACGTTTTCGCGGAATCGCCGCGAGCTGTTGATGAGCAGCAGAAACGCCACGGCGCAACCGATACCGGTGGCAATGAACACCACGGCGGAGGGAGGGTTGTAATCGCCCGGGAACACATCCGGCGGCTTCTGGTCGGTGTAGAGCGCCAGAAGCATCGAGGCACCCTGGCGCAGTTCACGGTCGAGCGTGTAGAGTCCACACGAGGCAAGGTTCTCGTCCTCGTTGTTCGCCGTCATGATCGGGCGGTCGGTGCGGTAGTCGGCGAAGGTCCAGTACACCCCACCGGCAACCTTCAACTCCCCAAGCACCGACACGACGTCGCTGATATACTTCGCCTGTGCCTCGATGGCAATCGGGTCGGTGTAGCCGTTGTGGTTCTTGAGCTGCACCAGCTTGCCGTAGCCGAGCAGCGCCAGCGGGCGCTCGCCGCGCAGCTCGGTCTGCGCGCGCACCAGCACCCCCCGCGTGTGGTCCAGGTCCAGATCGAACGCCACAACGCCGGCAACGTCCACAGCCTTGCGGAGGGCGGGATCGCTCCAGTCGGTGGCAACGCAGTAGAAGAGTCGGCGGTCGAGCGAATCGAAGGTGGAGCGGATATGCGTTACCGCGGCCACGGCGTTGGAACTCGTGCCGGGGATGATTGCGCTGATGCCGTAGGCGGCAACGGAGGGATGGATGTGGGCAACGTCCACCGTGAACCGGGCGCGGTCCAGCACCCGCTTCAGGAAGCTTTCGCTGCCGAACATCGAGGTGGGTGGGGTGCCGATCGGCACGTCGATGAAGGCGAGGAGGCCCAGCTCATCGCACAGCTGGAGGAGATAGGGGTGGGGGGCACCGTCCACGAAGCGCACCACCGTCACCCCCATGTCGCGCATCGTCGTCATGTCGCGGCGCATCTGCTCGTAGGAGAGCGACATACCGTTGATGCGGCTATCCTCCACATACGCCACGCCGTGCAGCGGCACCGCAGTTCCGTTCACCGCAATCCCCGTGCGCGTTGCCGTGACGCTTCGGAACCCGACAGCGACCACGCGCTCATCGACGAGCGCACCGCCGTAGCGGATGCGCACCGTTGCGTCGTAGAGCTGCGGAGAGCCGGGCGCCCAGAGTGCCGGAGAGGGAACATTTATCGAGAGCGCAACCGAGGTGGATCGCTTGCTTTCGATGGAGAAGGTCTGCTTCCCCGACGCCACTTCCCCGGTACTCCCGCTATCCCCCGGCGCTGCCCGGCGCGCAAGCGACACCTCAAGTTCAAACTCGGCGCGATCTGCCGGAACGGTCGATCCCGAAACGCTGTCGCCGCTCCCCCCCGCCTTCATCCCACGGATCGCCCCGGCGATCACCGCGGCATCGAGCCGGAGCGTTGCCGATCCCTCGGCAAGCTTCGTGTCGACGCGCACATCCTCCACCCACACCCGCGGAACGCCCACGAGGAAGATGTCGCGAACGATGCCACCATAGGTGCGGGAACCCAGCAGCAGTTTGCGCAGGGGAACGGTGGAGGTGTAGTCCAGCTCGTTTGCGACGTCGATGGTGATGGTGTTGCGCGCCGCAAGCTTGATTCCGTCGGGGACGGTGAGGGTGAACGGCGTGCCGCTCTCGTGCATCGACACGAACTGCCCGTTGATCGCCACACTGCTCTGGTACTGCACGCCGTAGCAGACGATCTGCCAGCGGTAGCGGTCGACAAGCCCCTCGGGAATCTGGAAGGTGCGCTGAAAGCGTAGCCCACCGATATCGTTGAAGGAGCTGGGAATGGTGACGGGCGCCCAGCTCTCCCCCTCATCGCGCGAAAGCTGCCACGTGCCGTTCAGCGCAATCACCGTCCGTGTTGGCGAGGAGGTGAGTGCGGCGTACACCGAAGGGGCCGGGGCAGTGGGCGAAGCAAGAAATCCCTCCGGCATTCCCTGCGCAGCGGTTCGCGAGACGGCCAGCAGACCGAGAAGGAGGAGAAGGGAGCGGGGGAATCGGGAGAGGAGAGAGGAATATCGCATGGAAAACATCTGTCGCGCGGGAGCACGACCGATCGGCGTTGGAGCAATGGGGACTTTCTCGACTCCGTGCCGCAGAGCGGAACGGAGCGGGCAAAGGTACGAATGCCCCGTCGAGTTGCCGCATCGTGAGCCGATCGTCACATCTCTCTCAGCCGATTCCGACTCTCCGCTCTGCGGCATGGCGCCGGTAGTGCGCGCGATAGGGGCGAATGCGGGGAAACCGCCGACTGAACTCCTCCTCACGCAGGAGGATGATCGGGGTTGGGACACGGAGTGGACGCTCCCCTCCCACCTCCAGCGCGGCAAGAATCAGCGCCAGCGCAGCGGATACCAGCCAGCGCCGCACACGCCCGGCGAATCCCGGCTCCCGGACCTGTGGAATGGGTGCGATATCCCTTGTCTCCATTGCATTCATCAATTCATTCATCGGTGCTCTCCACGGCATTGACAGGTAGACCGACACGCGCCAGCACCGCCTCCGCCACAGCGTCGGCATCGATCCCCTCCATGCAGATGTGTGTTCCCAGCGGACAGCGCTGCGGACCGTGGATGTTGCAGGGTCGGCAGGCTAGTTCGTCGATCCCGAAAACGATGCTCTCGGGCGAACGTGGCGCAAAGCCGAAGTCTGGAATAGTGGGACCAAAGATCGCAACCACCGGCGTCCCCACTGCCTCCGCAATGTGCAGCGGGGCGCTGTCGTTGCAGAGCACCACCCGTGCCGCCGCGATCGTCTCCCGCAACTCGACGAGCGACTGGCGGCCTGCAAGGACGACATCCTCCGGCAGATCAGCGCGCTTCGCCACTGCAAGTGCCGTAGGACGCTCCTCCCCGCTTCCAACCAGGCGCAGCGAAACGCCCCGTTGCCGGAGCGCTCGCGCCACCGAGGCGAACCCCTCCACCGTCCAGCGCTTCGTTCCCCACACCGAACCGGGCGCGAGGATCACACCGGGATCGCCGCCCTGACCTGTGCCAGCAGGAACGAGCCAGGAACCGACCGTATCGTGAGAGTACTCGATCCCAACAGGATCGAGGAGACGCGCGTTGCGCTCCACTTCGTGCAGTCCGAGGCTCCAGCGCACACGGTCGGTGAAGAGCCACGGCACATCCGCCTGCGCAAAGCCGATCTGCCTTGGAACACCGGCACTGCGCGCAATCCACGCCGAGCGGAGGGAACGGTGAGGCACGAGCGCAAGATCGTAGCCGAGCTGCTGCACCTCCTGGGCGACACGCGCCGCCCCCCCCGGTTCCCGCTTCGCAAACCGATGAACCGCAGCAAGGGCGGGATGATCCTCGAAGAGCGGAGCATACTCCCCACGAACAAGCATCCCAAGATGACACTCCGGCAGCGCACTCCTGAGCGCACGCACCAGTCCCGTTGCCAGCACCGCATCGCCGAGGAAGCCGGGCTGTACAATCAGGACGCGCGATGGAAAGGGACGGTCACTCATAGCTCACATTCGGCGTATGCTTCCACTTCCGATGGGTCCAGAGCCACTGGTCGGGCGCACGCCGTACGGCGTTTTCCATGTGGGCAACGTAGCGCCGCGTCAACTCCATCACCCCTTCGGGCGTGTCCTCCAAATCCCCGGTGGGAAGGAGTTCGAGCACGGCACGGTAGGTTGTTCCCTCCCACAGCGCGTAGCCTATCACAACGGGCACACCGTGGCGGAGCGCAAGGCGCGCCGGAGTGCTGAAGGTGGAGGTAGGAATACCAAACAGTGGAATGAAGGGATCGGGAGGAGCCGTGGACTGATCGGCGAGCATCGCAACAATCCCTCCGGCGCGGAGAATCGTGCTTGCCTCGCGCGCCGCGCGCGCCACGGGAATCGTGCGATTTCCGTGCGCGCTCCGCATACGGTCAAGAACCCCACCATCCCGCTGCGGCTTGACGATAACGCTGAACGGCACACCCGACACAACGCCTGCAGCCACCGCCAGAAGCTCCCAGTTGCCGAGATGTGCCGAGAGCAGCAGGGCACCGCGCGCACGGGCCAGATCGAGCAGTTCGGCGTTGTCGATCACCACAGTACGCTCCAGTTCCTCCCTGCTCATCCAGCCGAGCCGGGGAAGTTCGAGCAGCACCGTGGTTATACGTCTGTAGACTCTCCGTCCCAGTCGCCTGATTTCGCGCTCCGGCAGCTCCGGCCACGCAAGGCGCAGGTTGATCAGCGTCACACGGCGGCGCACTCCAACGGCCCATGCGAGTGCCCCCACAGGCCGCGCAACCGCCCGCCAGAACCCCAGCGGCAGAATCCGTCCAGCTGGACCGAAGAGTGTGCGAAGGAGAAAAAGGAGCATGAGCACAGGGCAGCGCCGTTCCTCACGGGCTGCTCTCCTCCCACTCCTTGTTCAGACGCCCCAGATCGCGCAGCCAGTCGGTGTGGCTGCGTTCGTTCGGCGCATCGGAGTGGACCAGCATATAGTCGCCGTGCTGGGTGCGATCCAGGAAGACGAACTGGAAGCGGTTGTAGGTCCAGATTTCGTAGGGACGGATGTTGAAATCCTGTGGATGCCGATCCATCTCCAGAGGGCGCCCGTACTGTAGAAGAACGCGACCGCGGTCGCTCTCCCATCCACGCTTCACGTTGGGGCTGGCATATCTCTTTCGCGCTTCGTCCACCCGCTTCATGTAGTCCTCGCGGACCTCGTTCGCAGACGTCTCGGGGCTGTCGTCGCGCACCTGCCAGAATCGGCTCAGGAACCTCCCCTTTGCGTCCACGCCGCTCAAGCCCTCCCACAGTTTCTTCTCGAGCGGCGTGGCAATGTAGATCACCATGCTCCACTCGTCGTTCAACTCCATCTCCTTTTTTCCAGCAAAGAGCGGATCGACGGCCACCGTTGAGAGGTCGGGCTGGCTCATCTCCTCTCCCCCCTCGCCTGCGATGTAGACACCACGTCCCACCAGCGAGCTGTCAACCGCGTTTGGAGGAATGCCGTCGTAGAGGATTGCCACCACCCGATAATCCCCCGGCGTCATCGAATCGAGTCCGAACGCATTGGTGATGATGAGAGTACCCGAATCGGGACGATCAACGATCTGCGAGCGCTCGGCAACAGTGCCAACCGTCTCCTTGTCGCGCACACGGTTCAACCGGAAGAGCACCAGCAGCTGGCGCGACTGCGCGCGCGCGGCGTTGTAGAGTTCAACGTAGGTGTTGATCTGCGGCTGGGCAGCGGTAAATATCCCCATCACGCTCGGCACAACCACAAAACCATACTTCGCGTAGGGTCCCGAATCTTCAGGGTCCTGCCGAATCTCCTCGGCGATCTCCAGATCGCTCAGGGTTGGCTTCGCCCTGTTGAAACGTATCACCGTTGTGGTGAACGCGAACGTTGCAACCGGCGGAGAGGATGCGCCCCCTCCAGCTCCCTCGTCGATCAGCTCAAGCGTGCTGTGGTACAGGCCGGGCGCGGCATCGAACGCCTTGACGCCCACAACGATCTGCGGAGTCTCCGCCTCGCGCACCACATTGACGCGCCACTCAAGCGCCAGCGGAGCGCCGGAGCCCTGCGGCACGAGGTGCAGACGGAAGCGGGCATGAACGAGTCGCTCCCCCGAAGCAACGTCGGGACGGTCGATGAGCTTCGAGGCATCGAACTGATAGTCCAGTTCGACAAGCGAGTTCGTCTCATCACCGGCATAGCTGCTCGCAATGGCGCGCAGGGCGAGCGCATCGGCTCCCTGCGCAGCACCCCGCGAGAACGGAACCGCCAGGAGGAGAAGCGCCACAACCACCGGCGCGGCGCGGCGCGGAAGAGAGTGGAACATTGCAGTTGAGCGAAGAAGGTGGAGCACTATCCGCACGGACAACCGTTGTGAATGACGATGGACCACACCGCAGAGTGGAGACGAATCAGGCCCGAAACGGCAACGCCGGGAGGCGATCCGCTTCGGGCCTGGAGACAAAACAGCAACTCCGGGAACGGAGCCCTCAGGCGACTACTGGAAGAATACGGTCGCGTTGATCATGTTGACCAGACCAAGCGTCTGGTGCGGGCGCACGGCATAGTCGATCTGTCCGAGGAACGAGCCGACCTGATAACGCAGGCCGATGCCACCGCTCAGACCGAACGCCTCCTCTGTGCCGGCCTGATACCCGGCACGCACGGCAATCAGGTTCTTCCAGAGCAACTCTGCACCGATACCGTAGAATTCGCTCCTGTCGCTCGCCGTCGAGAAGTCGAACCCGGCGGTCAGACGAAGATCCTCCGAGAAGTTCTGCTCGGTGGCAAGCCCGACACGGAACGTCAGCGGCAGGTTGCCGGCCAGCGGCTCGATCTGCACGTCGCTGTTCTGGTTGCCGGTGTTCGGATCGAATCCACCCGACTGCGAAAGGTTGGAGCCGCTATACTTGAAACCGCTGGAGAGGTTCTGGATGGCGAATCCAAGTCGAAGCCCTGCAAGGCCCGGCTTATAGATGGTTGCCGCATCGAACGCCACGCCGTTCGCGCTAAGCGAGGCGATCTGGAGGTTGATGAACTTGCCCGTGACGCCGAAGGAGAACTGGTCGGTCAGCTTTCCAGCGAAGGTCACGCCGAGCGCCAGATCGCTCGCGCGGTAGGTGGCACCGGTTCCCTCGGGATTGAAGAGCGTGGTAACGGGAATGTCGCCGCTGCCGTAGCTGATGGCGCTGACGCCGCCACGATAATCCTCACCAAGCTCGAAGGTGACGCCGGCGAAATTGTGGTCGATGCCGGCAAAGAGTGAGGTATAGCCGTAGGTGGCGCTCACTCCCTCGCTCTGCGTGATGCCTGCGGGATTCCAGTAGAGCGCGGTGGGATCGTCGGCGATGGCACCAAAGCCACCACCCATTGCTACAGCGCGCGCACCAACCGGAACGTTGAGGAAGTTGCCCATACCCACACCAACCTTGGAGAAGGGCTTCTCCGCGTTGGGGTCGACCTGCTGATCCTGGGCGCGAGCACCCGCGGCGCTCATCCCCAGCAGCGCGAGGCCGAGGAGGCCAAGCCTGTAGAATCTGTTCATGGTATATACTCCTGTAGAGCTATGCACGTTGGGAAGGGAGGACCGCATGCGGAGGGCAATCCCCCCGCATGCGGCTGATTGATTACGGAAGCAGACGATAACCACCCACCACCACTGCGGCCTTCTTGATCGTCTCGGCACCGTTCGGTGCCGTGATACGGAAGACAAGCAGCTGGCTGGCAAGCAGACGCCGCGTCTGCGTCAGGAGATCGAATACCTCCACTGCAACGCGCCCGCCGTTCGGATCGATGGGATTGCCCGCAACCACATCGTGCTCGATGGTGCGGAGCAGTTCACCGGACTCGGTGTAGATCTGGATCGTGCAGCGATCCGGCAGCCGTGTCAGGTAGAGACGGCGGTCGCTGTTGGCCGGCTGCCCGTCGTGTGTGACAAGGTAGGGGTTCGGCACGATGCCGATCTGATCCATGTCGCTGTCGGTAAGGGCATCGAGGCCTGGGCTGGCGTTCGGAATCGCCACCGCAACCGTTCCACCCGGCTGCGGAAGTCCGAGTGCGCCACCCGTGAAGTCGATCACCACCTTGTCGCCTGCCTGGAAATCCTGTGTCGGGACGTCCAGCGGCACGTCGGCGCTGTCGGGCCTCGGGTCAATCGTTCCCATGCCGGCGTAGTCCAGGTAGATCTCGCTACCGCTCACCACCAGCTTGTGGCTGAACGCGATGCGCGTCGTGTCCACCTGGTAGCTGCCGGTGTAGTAGCGGTTCGGCGTTCCCACATACGACCTCTCGTTGCTGATCGTGCCGGCAAACGACCGGGAGCGCATTGTAAGGCTGCTCACACGCTGGGCGTAGGAGAGGGACTGCGGGTTGAGCCAGGGATAGGCAAACATCGCCCAGGTTCCGAGCGGCTGGTAGCGCGCGTAGGGGAACGACGTGCTGCTGCTGTCCATACGCTCCCTGGTCAGCGGGTCCGGGGTGAACTCGTAGTTGTACTGCACATCCACATTCTCCGGCGTGCCCGAGGCGTTCACCACGGTACGCTGATAGGCGGCGATATTGCGCAGCTTGATGTTCAGATAGTTCGCGCTGATCGAACGATCAGGCTGCGAGGTCTTCCTTACTACGACCTCCTCGGTTCCACCCGGCTCGAAGGTCAGTTCGAGCCGTGGCTGCCCAAGGCTGGTGATATGCATGTAGCGGTTCACCGTGTCCAGGTTGGCGTTGCCGGGCACATTGCCGCTCGGCACACGCTGCCCCACGAGAGCACGTCCCGTGCCGAAGTTGGTGTTCGCGCTGCCGGTAATCGTTGCGAATGCGCCGGTGGTGTCACCGAAGCGGCCCGGACGAAGCGTGTCGCCGAACTGCACGAAGCTGTAGTCGAACGCCACGGCGAACGTGTTCTTGTAGATCCCCACCGTGGTGAAGATCGGGGCAGTGATGTCGGCGAGGTAGCTGCCGTTGTACGGCACCCGCACCCGTCGGCCATCCTGCGTGATCTGCTTGGTAACGCTGTCGCGCAGCGTTGCGAACCCGCTGTCCAGCAGACCAAACGAAGGATCGCTGCGGTCGGTGAAGCGGTTGTTGTAGTTCACGGCGAAGCGGAACACTTCCTTCCCCTGCCGACGGCTGTGGACCCTCACCAGGTTGGAGTAGAAGTAGTTGTAGAAACTGTAGGGGATCAGCGGATTCAGCGGCTCGAAGGTAAAGTCGAGCGTGTCGCCGCCGAAGAGCTGTCCGAGGCGCTGGTTGTCGAGCGTCAGCAGGTGGAAGTTGAAGATGCCACCCAGATTGCTCGAACTGATCACCTGTGGCTCCACGCGCGGACCGGGCGGAGGAGCAGCAGGCGTTGCGCGGATTTCGTTGACTCCGGCGATTGCAGAGTTGACCTTGGGAGGAGTGTTGTCCTCAACGCTTCCTTCGTCACCGGAGATCATTCGGTAGTAGTAGTCGACGTTGTTGATGAGCTTCTCGTTGGCGCTCAGCACATCCTCCGACTCCACAACCTGCCCATTGTTGTTGTCGTCGCCAACGTCAACAAAGGTGCGTCCGGCAGTGATGCTGTCCATGATCGAGACGATAGCGTCGCGGACGATATCGCGGACCGCCTTGTTCTTGAACTGCTCACCATAGCGACCATCGTTATAGAGGCTCGAATCGCTGTCCTCGTCGTCGAACGGATCGAACGGTGTGTTCAGATTGACGCCCGTGCCGAGGTAGCGGCCCCTGCCAAGAGAGTCGGTAAGTCCCGGACGCCGGATCGTATCAACCGCATAGCGAGCGAACGTATCGCGGATTGCGGAGCGTCCCGGAATGGTATCGAGCAGCATCGGGAGCCGTGCCCATGGGCCAAGCAGCGAAAGGTCACCACGACGAGCAGCAACGAGCCGCGTCAATCCATCGGGAATCGACGGAAGTTCATAGCGGGCAATCGTCTTGTAGCCGAGGTTCCAGCCGGTAACGCTCGTGTCGCTCGGAATTGCACCAATCGTCCGGCGGGTGCGGCTCAGCGTGTAGGTCTTGAAGTCAAGCCCGCGCTCCTGCTGGTCCAGCGAACGCTCCGACTGATCGTTCCAGTGGATGATCGTGCCGTTGTTGATCGGCTCCCAGGTCAGCTGGGCCGGCTGCGGAGGCTTCGGTGCCAGGAAGTTCAGGTCGTACACGCGCTGCATGAACGTGTCGAGACGATAGATACCCTCCAGGTCGTCGCCCGTGCCGGTGGGGGGATCGCTCTTGCCGTTGGCGAAGGCAATACCCACCACAACGCGCGCGGTGTCACCTGGACGCATGTGGAACGGTCCGGTAGCGGTCAGGAATCGCTTGTCGCCCGGCTGAAGGGCCACGTCGCGGTCACCGGAGGCCATGAACTGATAGCGCTGCTCCGGCGAGGTTGGGTCCTCGCTGATCGGCCAGGACTGGAAGGCGGTCATACCGATCTGCTCGCTCTCGGTGAAGAACGGCTTGTCCTTCCTGATGAACGTGTCGACATCGACGGCGGGACTCTCGAGGAAGTCGAAGCCGATGTATCCGAACCGCGTTGGCTCACGATCGCTCCACTGGATGGCCAGGTTGAGCGTGTCGGCGTTCTTGTCCTCGATGAAGATGCGCGCCCGGTCGTTGCCCGGAGTGGGGCCGATGTCCATGTCGAGCGCCGGCGCCATGTAGCAGTTGTAGAGCGTCTCGCCCGAGCGGTTGATGATGTTGTAGCGGAGGAAGATGAAGTCGCGATAGCGACCGAAACCCCACGAGTAGATCGTCTGCTCGATCTGCACGCCGATGGGGTAGCCGAGGCTGTCGATCTGGCGCGGGGTCAGCTTCTCGTAGCGGCTCACGTCGTTGTCGCGATACACCGAGAAGATGTCCTCCTGCGAAATGATCGCCGGCCCCTTCGGGAAGTCCGTGCGGTTACGCATGTTGATATCGTCGATATACTGGCCAACGTAGCCGGGGAAGTTCGTGTCCTTCAGCGTGGAGCCGGTGGAGACGTCCCAGATCGGCCACGGAGCACCGAAACCGCGATTGCGGCTGTCCTGCACGTCAACAGGCTCACCACTGAACTCGTTGTAATCGCTGCTGAAGTAGATGCGGTAGCGGTTCCAGGCATCAGGAGTGTTGGCCAGGGGCACCTTGCGCGGACTGTTATCAGGAATTGCTCCCGGCACCATCCACGATGCTCCAGAGTTCGGGTTGTAGCCAATCACGCAGAGGCGGTTGCGTCCTGTTGGACGCTCCTTCTCGGCACCGAACCAGATGCCGCCACCGAAGATGTAGGCGTTACCCGAGCCACGCGGCCAGATGCCGCCAGCGACGCTGGCACTAACGTTCAGGCCGAAGATGCCGTAGTTCGTCGAGTAGAACTCGACGCCCGACACCTTGTTCTGCCGGTTCTCGAGCGCCTGATTCGGCACGCGCAGCAACGAGCGCTCGTCGCGCCGCGCCGTGGTGTCCTGCTCCTCCTTCTTCCCCTTTTTCCCGTTGTCGGTCCTTCCCCAGGCAGGAGTGGCGGCGGCAACCACCATCGCCAGCAGCGCGAGGAGGAAACCTCGTCCAATGGTTCGCGATGTCATAATGCTGTATCCTGTATTGTGTTTTTTCTCATCGCATGGATGGAGCACAACCTTCCGCTCCGTCTCGGGAACGGAAGGCTGGCTCCTGCTGCCTTAGAACGTCAGACGGAGACCGAGCTGGACCGTGCGTGGCTGGTAGTAGTTGCCGCGGCTTGACTGCACCGTGGCAACGAACCGCTGGTAGCCCTCGTAACGCTCCTGCAACGTCAGCTCGCCATCAAGGTTTGCGTCGGCGTAGGGATTGTAGAAGCGGCGACCGTAGTTGTCGTACTGGTTGGCGGCCCAGGTCTCGGGACGCTCCGGGACGATGTCGGCGTAGTAGGTCGTTCCGACAAAGTCACCAAGCTGCCGGTCGAGGCTCGTGCCGTTGTTGTCCGGGCTGCTCAGCGCCGAGTAGCGCCCAGCGCCGGAGCGCGTCAGGTAGATACCGGCAGGACCCGTCTGATTGAACACATTGAAGATGTCGAGGAAGATGCTCAGCTTCATGCTGTTGGTGCTGTCGCCGATGAAATCGCCGATCGGAATGCCGCGCTCGATGCGCGCCTCGGTGTTGTAGGCAGCCGGGAGACGCAGCGCGTTGTAGTCGCTGATCTGCTGGCCGCGCAGGTTCTCCAGCGTGTAGGGGAGACCCGAACCGTAGGTGGCAGTCATCGAGATCGTGGTGTTCTCCAGCAGGTTCAGGCCGGCAATCGACGGACCCTCGTTGTTGCCCCACACCACGCCGGCCTGGAAACTCAGCTTGTGCGTCTGGTCGTAGTCGAGCGGATACTCCACCAGCGGCGGAAGCTGACGCTCGCCCGTGTACGGGTCCACCGAACCGATGATGGTGGCGTAGTTCGCACCTGGCGAGGAGGCCGTTCCCACAGCCGACTGGAGAGTGTAGTTCAGCTCTGCGAAGAAGTTATCCGACAGGCTCTTCCGCAACGTCACCTCGAGGCCGCGCACGTTGCCGTACTCGGTCACCGTGTAGATGGAGTAGGGGTTCGGCAGCGCCGGCACGAACGTCAGACCGCTCTGGTTGTAGATGTCGCGATAGAACGCCGAGAGGTCGAGCGAGAAGTTCGGCAGGAAGTTCGTGTTGAAGCCGATCTCGTAGATCAGCGACTTCTGTGGCTTGATGTCGGGGTTGCCGATGATCTGGCTGCCACGCTGCAGGTCGTTGAAGGCCGCATCGTACAGGAGATTGAACTCCGGGAACTTGTAGGCCAGCGAGAAGTTCACGCGGAAGGTGGAGTTGTCCGTGATGGGGTAGCTCACACCGACGCGCGGGCTGATCTGGAACTTCATCGAGGCGTCCTCGAGCGCGTCGAACCCGTTCACGATGTCGGTCAGCGAGAAACGATTGACGGGCGCAGTCTTGGTGTTCGGCAGCGTGAAGTCGAAGCGAACGCTCGGGCTGAAGAAGATCGACTTGTAGCCGAAACGCGTGCTGAGGTAGGCGGCACCACGCAGCGGCTTGTAGGGCTTCGAGAAGAACTCCTTCAGCTGGCCCGTGCTGTCGGCCAGGAAGTAGGGAGCCTCGTAGCCGTAGACGTCGAAGAAGGGATTGCCGTCCCACGGCAGCGAGTTGCTGTGGCGGCGAAGGGTGAAGAGCGAAAGTTCGCCACCGGCCTGGATGCGGGCGGTCACGCTGTCGCTCAGCGCGAGATCCGTCTGATAGTTGCCACGGAAGGCAATCTCCTCCTGCTCGCGGAACTCCAGCGAGCGGCTGTTGCCGTGCGCCGGGAAGTTGCCGTCGGTCAGGCCGAAGGGATTGTGGCTTGCGCCTGCGTTCTCTCCACCTTCGATGAAACCGGTCAGAGCGTTCGTGTCGGGAACCGAGGCCACATTGCTCGGGTCACGATCCACCAGGTACGGGTTGAGCGCACGCGTCTCGACGGGCGAGAAGTAGCGGTCGATCACTCCGTCTCCGTCGGCATCAACCGGCTGATAGATGTCGTACATGCCGAAGAAGCCCGGCTCGGTTGTGTGATCGCGCTTGCCCACCTCGTTCAGCTTGCGGAAGTAGCTGGCGCTCACATCGAACGAGCTGGTGCCGTTCTCGTCCAGGATCTGGATGTACTTCACCTGTGCGCGATTGCGCACCTCGTTGCTGCTCAGGTTCTGTGCAATGTTCTCGGGCACCGCCACACCGTTGATGATTGCGGTGTCGTACATGTAGAAGTTGCTCCAGTCGGAGGCGTCGCCACGGGCCAGACCAAGCTCACCGCTGAACTCAAGTGCCACCAAGTCGGTCGCCTGCAGACGGAACTTGGCGTTGAACTGGCGGGTGAGCGCCTCGGAGTTTGGCAGGTCACTGATGTTCTGTGGGTTGAGGTGGTAGCCCCACACCCGGTCGGCAATCGCCGCACGCTGCTGTGCGAACTCGGGGGACATGTCGTAAATCTCGTAGCCTCCAGAACCCGGCGTGGCAAGGACCTTGCCGCTCAGCGAGAAGGTGAGGATGTCCACGCCCGGAATCGGACCGGCAAAGAAGAACTCGTAGCGCTGCGTGCCGCTTGCCTGAAGCTTGTAGCCGGGGAGCGTCGTGTCGATGTCGGTGCCGGCCTTCTTCACCGTGATCGGCGAGGAGCTGCCGTAGAGGAACTCCAGCGGAGTAATCCACTGCACCGCGCCCTCGTACCGATTGTTCTTGCCGGCACGGGTCACCATCTCCACGCCACCGCCGAACCCGCTTGCCTTTGAAGCGTCGGAGCCGGAAGCAACCGTCTGAACCTCCTCGAGACCAAGCACCGAGGGGGTAAGGTTGTTGTTGCCGGCACCGCCGGTGAACTGGTCGCTCTGCTCCACACCGTCCACACGGAGGGAGAGGTCGTTGGTGCGCATACCGCGAACCGCAAGGTTGCCCTGGGTGGTCGAGGCCGAGGCGCCGAGTGCGGCAGAGGCAAGAGCGCTCTGTCCACCGCGCGACGTGCGAAGGATGTCCTCGCCCGTCCGCCGGTCGATCTTGCCGGGATCGGTCTTCACTGTCCTGGTACCCGTCCGGGTATCCGTCACTCCAATCACCACTCCCACTCCCACCTTTGCCAGACGAACCGTACCCATGTCGACCGTCTGTTCGAGACCAACACGAACGGTCTGAACGACATCCTGCATGCCAGCGTAGCTGACGCGGATTGACCAGCTTCCCACCGGCACATTTCCAATAAGGAAGCTGCCATCGGCCTTCGAGTATCCTCCTCGCGAGGTTCCCGTGACCTTGATGATTGCGCGGTTGAGCGGCTTGCCCTCGGCATCGACCACTTTGCCTGTCACCGAGCCGGTCTGTGCAAGCGCAGAGGCCGAGGCAACAACGCCCAGTGCGGCTGCAAGCGATAGAATCTTTCTCATTGGTTCACTCCTCTGAAATGACCCTGAGTTATGGTTATTACGTGATACTGTAGTTGCAATAGGGAGCACGGCGGCCCTGCCTGGCCAGACCGGAATGGGTGGACAGTGCCGATCAACGGCGGAGAATTGCAGGGAATTGTTGGAAGGATCAGGCCGTCACGCGGATGGAAATTGGGGGGACAGCCTTGAAAAGCAGGGCGAATATAGCAGCGGGCGTAATGATCCCGCAACATTTGCCGCAACATCGGGGGAACATCCCCGTAGGTCCGGCGTCTTCACCCTTCTTTCTCCAACGTACTGTCAACCTACCCGCAAGCCCCCCGGTTTGTTACCAGAGAGCAACATGCGATCGTGGGCAGAAGAGCGGAAAGGCGATTGAAGGAGAAAATCGAAGATTATTCTATCGGAATGCCGCCTCGGGATTCACGATCCCTCTGGCAGGGCGCCCCTGTAGGTAGGCGGCCACCTGCATAGCCACCTCAACCGCGACACGCTCCTGCGCCTCGTGCGTGCTTGCAGCAATGTGTGGCGTGGCGATCACTCGCGGATGACCAACCAGAAGGTGGGGATGTCCCGGCGGCTCCTGCTCGAAGACGTCGAGCGCCGCACCGACAATCTGCCCGGAATCAAGGGCGGAGCGGAGCGCACGTTCATCGACCACTCCACCACGCGCACAGTTCACCACCCACGACCCCGTCTTCATCCGTCCCAGCGCTTCCGCACCGATCATCCCACGCGTTGCAGGGAGCAGCGGGACGTGAATCGAAAGGATGTCGGCACGCTCCAGCAGCTCCTCGAAGGAAACCGGCACCAGCCCGTGGGCGCGAACCCCTTCTTCACCGATCACCGGATCGTGGCCGAGCAGCAACACGCCGAACGGTGCCAGCCGTGCCGCTACCTCGCGGCCGATCCGCCCTACCCCCACAATCCCCACGGTCTTCCCGAACAGCTCGTTGCCGGTGAACGCGGAGCGCTTCCACTCCCCCGCTTCCAGACTGTGCACCGCAGCAGGGATGCGCCGGAGCATCGCAAACAGGAGCGCAACCGCGTGCTCGCACGCGCTGATGGTGTTCCCGTCCGGCGTGTTGACCACCACCACCCCACGCTCGGTTGCCGCAGCAACGTCCACATTGTCCACGCCAACACCGGCGCGACCAATCACACGCAGACCGGGTGCGGCGTCCAGCACTGCGCGGTCCACCTGCACCGCGCTGCGCACGATCATCCCCTCGGCATCGACGAGCTGGGCGAGCAGCACCGGCAGTGGAACGCCCACGGCCCGCACAACATCGATCGCGTGATCGCGGAGCACGGCATCGCACCGTTCACTGACCGCATCGGCAATAAGAATCATTGAAGAGACAGGGTTAGCGTGGAGAGGTCTGGAGACTGCGATGAGACGGTGATCCGATCCCTTTTCTGGCACTTCTACTCCCCTCCGAGCACGGCGCGTGCAGCGGCAAGACCCGCGCCCGGCGTGTGGGGGTGCTCCACATCGGCCAGTGCCCGCTCGACGGCGTACAGGATCGTCAGCATGTCGGCATCGTCGTAGTAGCCAAGGTGGGCGATACGCACGATGCGCCCCTTCAGCGCCTCCTGCCCTGCTGCAACGGTGACGTGATACCGCTCCTTCAGCAGCTTCATGAACTCTGCTCCGCGCTCGGGAAGTTCGGCCGAGGTCACGGCGTTCGAGGGGGAGACGCCGAACAGCTTCAGGCCCAGTGCGGAGAGTCCGGCACGAAGCGCGCGCGCAAGGCGGTCGTGCCGCGCCCACACGTTCTCGATGCCCTCCTCCCGAAGCATCCGCAACGCCTCCACCGCGCCCAGCACGAGCGTCACCGCCGGAGTCCACGCCTCCTCCGGCTTGCGCATCGTGCGCAGGTCGAAGTAGAAGCGGGGGAGCCGCGCCGTTTCGGTTGCGCGCCACGCCCGTTCGCTGAGCGCGATGAACGCAAGCCCCGGAGGAATCATCACCCCCTTCTGCGATCCTGTCACCACAACGTCGAGATCCCACTCATCGAAGCGCAGCTCGTGTGCCCCAACTGCCGTGATGCCATCAACGATGATCAGCCCATCGAAGCGGGGACGAATCGCCTGGGCAATCCCACGCACATCCGTGGCAACGCCGGTGCTGGTCTCGCTGTGTGTCAGCAGCACCGCGCGTGCATCCGGGACACGGTCCAGCGCGGCACCAATCTCCTCCGCCGTCACCGCCCTACCCCACTCCACCATCACCTCCTCCACGCGCAGACCGTAGGCGCGGCAAAGCTCACCCCACCGCTCGCCGAACTTGCCGGCGTTCACGGTGATCACCGCATCGCCGGGAGAAAGCGTGTTCACCACCGCAGCCTCCATCGCCCCGGTTCCGCTCGAGGTGAGGGTAATCACATCCCCACTGGTCTGGAAGAGCAGCTTCAGACCTTCGGCAAGCTCCGCCTGCGCAGTCTGGAACTCGGGCGTGCGGTGGTGGATGATCGGCTGCGCCATCCGCAGCATGACAGATTCAGGAACAGGGGTTGGGCCGGGGGTGAAAAGACGAGTGCGCATGGACGTTGGAGGTGATGAGGTCGTAGGAGATATGTGGGACTGTGGACACCTGCAAAGCGTGGGAGAGTCGTGACAGGGAAGAGAGGTGCGGGGAGACACACTTCGTATGAAGCGGGGAGGACCGCGCCGATATGCCCGCGCAGCTCAACCAGCGAAGCGTGATTCAATCGCTGGCCTTCGTTGTCCTCCGGCCGAGGAGCCAGTCAGCCGGTCCTGCAACGGCTCCTCCATTCCGGCACGATCGAGGTGGTGAACCACCCCGCCCGCACACGTTCTTCAGCCATCTCCTTCGCGTTGGGAAAGCGCTCGATAGCATCCGGCGTGCGTTAACGACAGACCCGGTTCGCCTTGAACCAGTCAGCACCATTCGGGAAGGTGATGATGGTAGAAATAAAGCACCTGTGGATCTGTGCAGCCCGTCCAGCACGCGCACCTCCTACGCTTCTTCTCCTCCCTCATCCCGTCTCTGTTCGAGTTCCTCGCCTCTCGCCTCCCCCTTCTCACTTCCCGCTGCCATCTCGATTCTTTCCGCGGCGGGGCTGAGGTGCCCTGTTACGGCATTCTCGAGCGCTTTCAGCAGCCTGTCGCGTCCGGCACGCGTCTCGGCAGAGGTTGGAAGTGCGCCGCAATAGTTCTCGTAGCCCCACGCAAGTTTGTCGATCGCCGCCACACGCTGGCGGGAGAGCGTGGCGGAGACCTTGTCGAGCTTGGTGAGCACCACGAGGAACGGAACGCCTGTGGAGGCCAGCCACTCGATCATCGATCGGTCGAGCGCCGTTGGTTCGTGGCGGATATCGACGAGGGAGACGACGAGTTTGAGCTGCTCGCGCTCGCGCAGATAGCGCTCGATCAGTCGCGACCACGCCTCGCGTTCGGTTTGCGCAACCTTCGCGTAGCCGTAGCCCGGAAGGTCAACGAGATGGAAGCGGTCGTTGATGCGAAAGAAATTGAGCTGCCGCGTCTTGCCCGGAGTGCCGCTCGTCTTTGCCAGACCACGCCTGCCAACAAGGGCGTTGATCAGCGAGGACTTTCCAACGTTCGAGCGCCCAACGAACGCAAGCTCCGGTATGCGGGGCGTGGGGAACTGTTCGGCGCGGGCAGCGCTGATAACGAACTCGGCGGAGGTGATTCGGAGCATGGGAAGATGGGATCGGGCGGGAAGATACAGAACGCGCCCCTCCGGTTACGGAAGGGCGCGTTACAATCAACACATCGTAGTGGACGCGGCTTAGGCAGCCGGCTGCTCCTCGTCGGTGCTCTCCGAAGCGTCGTCGGCTGCCTCTGTTGTGGTTTCAGCAGCAGGCTCGGCGTTGATCGGCTCCTCGGCGGCAATCTCCGCAACTGCTGGCTCCTCGGCCACCGCCGGCACCTCGGCAACAGGAGCGGCCTCTGCCGGCTTCCCTTCCTTCTCGGCCTGGCGGGCGCGGCTCTTGGCAACGCGCTCGGCACGGCTCATCTCCGGCTTCGCTGCCTTCTTCCGGCGGGTACGTGCTGCGCTCTCGTCGCGCTCGGTGTTCCAGTCCACAAGTTCGATGATCGCAAGGCTCGCACCGTCACCGAGACGGGTACCGAGCTTGACCACACGAGTGTAGCCGCCCGGACGACCTGCCACCCTCGGAGCGATCTCGTTGAACAGCTCGCGCACCACGGCAGGATCGTTGATGTCGCGCGCCACCATGCGGCGTGCGTGCACGTCAACCGCTGCGCCGCCGGCCTCGGCGAGATGGGCGCGCTTGGCACGCGTGATGATCGCCTCGGCAAAGCGGCGAGTCTCCTTCGCCTTTGCCAGCGTCGTGCGAATCCGCTTGTGCTGTAGCAGCGACACGGCAAGCGCACGCAGGAGCGCCGAGCGATGGCTGGCGGTCCGCTTCAGTTTCCGTCCTTCAACGCGATGTCTCATGGCTGGCTATAGAATCGAGTATCAATGTCGAGAGTTCACTGTCGCTCTTGCGCAAGAGCCTTCCTACGTAATGCGCTCCTTCCCCGCGTACAATCCCCGTACCTGACTCTGCTCTAGACCTGGCGCGGCTTCTCGTCGGCGTTGCCACCCTTCAGGTAGCGGTCGACGTCCATGCCGAAAACGAGGCCGAACTGCTCAATCGTCTCCGAAAGCTCGGCGAGCGACTTGCGACCGAAGTTGCGGAACTTCAGCAACTCGTTCTCCTGGCGCGACACGAGGTCTGCAATCGTGTGGATGTTCGCAGCCTTCAGGCAGTTGTGCGAGCGCACCGAAAGCTCCAGCTCGTCCACCGGCGTGTTGAGGATGCGGCGAACCCGGCTCACCTCTGCCTCCTGTGCCTCCTCCTGCTCCTCCTGCTCTGCCTCCTCGGCGTCGAAGTTGAGGAAGAGCTGCACGTGGTCGCGCAGGATGCGGGCGGCGGTGGCAAGCGACTCCTCGGGCGTGATCGAGCCGTCGGTGGTCACGTCGAGCGTCAGCTTCTCGTAGTCGGTCTTCTGACCCACGCGCGTCGGCTCCACGAGGAAGCGAACGTTGAGGATCGGTGTGAAGATCGAGTCGATGGCAATCGTGCCGATCGGCTGGTCGGGGAGGACGTTCTCCTCGCTGGGAGCGTAGCCCTTGCCGCGAGCAACACGGAGGTCGATCTCCAGCGTCACCCCCTCGCCGAGCGTTGCGATGTGGTGCTCCGGGTTGAGCACCGTTACGTCCTCGGTGGCGTCCTGGATGTCCTGGCCCGTCCAGGTGCCGGGGCCAACGACCTTCAGAGCGATGCGGCCAGCCTTCTTGTCGTTCTGCTTGAGCCGGATCTCCTTCAGGTTGAGGATGACCTCGGCCATATCCTCGGTGACACCGGTGATCGTCTGGAACTCGTGCAGCACGCCGCTGATCCGCACCGCTGCGATGGCGCAGCCGGGAATCGAAGCGAGAAGGACACGCCGGAAGGCGTTGCCAATCGTGGTGCCATATCCCTCTTCGAGCGGCTGCAGGACAAAGCGACCGAACGTATCGGTGCGGGTCGCCTCATCCACCTGCAGACGCTCGGGCATCTGCATGAACGCGTTCGTTGCGGCGGCAATCGGCTCGGTCAAGGTTGCAGTCTCCATGCGTTGATTCTTGGGAAACGGTTCAACTCACTCGATAAAATCCCGCCGCCATGCCGAAAGAACCTCTCCACGGTGGAGTACGATCCCGGAATCGAGAAGGCAGCGGGTCGAGGTCGGGCGGGATCAGCCTGCGGCTGACGCGCCTTACTTGGAGTACAACTCGACGACGAGCTGCTCGTTGGCGTTCAGCGGAATGTCGGCGCGCTCCGGCAGGTTCAGCAGCGTTCCCTTCAACGTGGCCTTGTCGAGCTGGAGCCAGCCCGGCACGTTCCGCTCGGTGACTCGCCGCATCGACTCGTGAATGGTCTCCAGCGAGCGGCTCTTCGGACGCACCTGAACGATATCCCCCGCCTTCAGCTTCATGCTCGGAATGTTGACCGGACGGTTGTTGAGCATGAAGTGACGATGCAGCACGAGCTGGCGTGCAGCGGCGCGCGAGGGCGCAAGGCCCAGACGGTAGACGATGTTGTCGAGACGCATCTCGAGCAGACGGACAAGCACCTCGCCGGTGGCGCCCTTCGAACGCGAGGCGCGCTCGAAGGTGAGGCGGAACTGCTTCTCCAGAATACGGTACTGCCGCTTCACCTTCTGCTTCTCGCGAAGCTGTGTGGTGTACTCCTTCACCTTGGCGCGGCGGTCGTTGATGCCGTGCTGCCCCGGAGGGTAGGCGCGGCGCTCAACCGCACACTTCTCGGAGAAGCACTTGCTTCCCTTCAGGAACAGCTTCTGCTTTTCACGACGACAAAGTTTGCAGGCAGCGTCGGTATATCGGGCCATGGATCGGTAATGTGCGGGTTCGCGGGAACGTGATGCTTCTGGAAATACGAGAGCTGGCAGAGCGGAGATTAGACGCGGCGACGCTTTGGCGGACGGCAGCCGTTGTGCGGCAGCGGCGTCACGTCGCTGATCGTCAGCACCTCAAGGCCGGTCTGCTGGAGGGCACGCACCGCTGCCTCGCGACCCGAACCTGGTCCCTTGATAAAAACGTCGACCTTGCGCAGCCCCATGTCGAACGCCTCGCGTCCGGCATTCTCGGCACACACCTGCGCGGCAAACGGCGTGTTCTTCCGGCTTCCACGGAAACCGTTGCGCCCCGCGGTGCTCCAGCTCAGCGTGTTGCCGTAGTTGTCCGTGACGGTTATCATCACGTTGTTGAAGGTAGCCTTGACGTAGGCCTTGCCGTGCGACTCCGCGACGACCTTCTTCTTGCGCTTCTGCTGCGTGGTCTTTGCCATATCTGGGGAGGTTCAAGGTGCAGGGTGAAAGGTTCAAGCTCACATGTCGAACCCTTCACCCTGAACTTGGAGTTGGTTACTTCTTTCCTGCCTTCTTCTTTCCGGCCACCGTCTTGCGGCGACCCTTGCGGGTGCGGGCGTTGGTGCGTGTCCGCTGGCCGCGCGCCGGCAGACCGCGGCGATGACGCAGACCCCGGTAGCAGCCGATGTCCATCAGCCGCTTGATGTTGAGCTGGGTCTCGCTCCGCAGTGCGCCCTCGACCTTGTAGTCGTTCTGGATCACCATGCGGATGCGTCCAACCTCCTCATCCGACAGCTCGCCGATCTTCTTTGTCGGCTCCACGTTGGCCTCTGCCAGAATCTTCTCGGCCGAGGCCGGACCGATGCCGTAGATATACGTCAGACCGATCCGTGCGTGCTTGGCCTTCGGAAGGTCGATACCTGCAATGCGTGCCATAGTTGAGTAGGTTCAAGGTGCAAAGTTGAGAGTTCAAAACGTTGGCGGGCGTTCCGCACACCTTGAACCGTAGAACTTCGAACCGATCATTGAACGTGATTATCCCTGACGCTGCTTGTGCTTCGGGTTCTTGCTGCAGATCACCCGAACGACGCCCTTGCGCTTGACGACCTTGCAGCCGTCGCACATGCGCTTCACCGATGCTCGTACCTTCATTTCAGTGTCCCGTTGGTCGTTCTCAAAATGCTGCGAAGCGCCGGGCTTCGTTACTTGTAGCGGTAGGTGATCCGCCCCTTTGCAAGATCGTACGGCGACAGCTCCACCGTCACCTTGTCACCCTGAAGGATGCGGATGTAGTGCATGCGCATCTTCCCCGAGATGTGCGCCAGAACCTCGTGACCGTTCTCCAGTTTCACCCGGAAGGTCGTGTTCGGCAGCACCTCGCTGATCACACCGTCGACTTTGATTGCTCCTTGTTTGGCCATACTTCTTGCGGGATGCGCGCCGCCTACGGCGCAGCAGGTGCGGGAATCGAACTCGGCCACCGCGTCAGCACCTCGGGCGCCTCGTCGCGGACGACAACCGTATGTTCAAAGTGCGCCGCCGGGCTGTGGTCCGCAGTGCGCACCGTCCACCCATCCTCCGCTGTTACCACCCGATAGTTCCCCGCACATACCATCGGCTCGATGCAGATGGTCATCCCGGCGCTCAGCAGCATGTTGCGAAACTGATGACGCTGAAAGGGACTGGGAACAAAGTTGGGAATATCTGGATCCTCGTGGATCGTGCGGCCAATGCCGTGGCCCGTCAACTCGCGCACCACCGCAAATCCTGCGGCCTGGACGTGCCGCTGCACCGCGCGCGCGATATCGAATACACGATTGCCGGCAACCGCCTGCTCCACCCCCAGTGCCAGCGCCTCCTCGGTCACCTGCAGAAGCCGCGCGCGTTCCGGCGCAATTGCCCCCACACCGTAGGTCACGGCGCTGTCGCTGTTCCAGCCGTTCCAGCGAACCCCGGCGTCGAGCGAGATCAGATCTCCCTCGACAAGGGGCCGATCGTTCGGGAGGCCGTGCACCACCTCTTCGTTGCGCGAGGTGCAGAGCGTCCAGGGATAGGCCTCGACACCACCCGGTGCGAACCGGGGCGCATACCCCTTGAAGGCAGGCTCGGCACCGTTGTCGCGGATATACTCCTCGGCCAGCCGATCCAGCTCCACCGTTGTCACCCCCGGCACCACGTGCTCCCGCAGCATCGTCAGCGCGCCGGAGAGGATCTCGGAGGCGCGACGGATCGCAGCAATCTCCTCCTCGTTCTTGACGCGCGCCTCGCGTCCGGGTCGGGTACTCTCGGCAGCCATGCCGGTCTCTCCCCCCGAATCAGTTGCTGCCAATCGTCTGCTGTGCGGTCCGTCCGCGCAGCTTGCCGCTCTTCATGAAGCCGTCGTAGTGCCGCATCAAGAGGTAGGCCTCGATCTGCTTGAGCGTGTCGAGCGCAACGCCCACCATGATCAGCAGGCTCGTGCCGCCGAAGAAGTCCGCAAAGCCGCTGGTCACTCCCAGCCCGCGCATGAACGAGGGCAGCACCGCGATCAGCGCCAGGAAGAGCGCACCCGGCACGGTCACGCGGAACAGGATGCGGTCGAGATACTCCTCGGTATCGCGTCCCGGCCGAACGCCGGGGATGTAGCCGCCGTTCTTCCGCATGTTCTCCGCCACGTCGCGCGGGCTGAACACGATGGCCGTGTAGAAGAACGTGAAGAAGATGATCATCACCGCGAACACCGTCTCGAACAGCGGTGAACCCTGGCTGAAGTTCTGCGCCACGAAGCGGGCGGCACCGCTTGTCGGCGCAAGCTGCGTCAGCAGGCTCGGCACCAGGAGAATCGTCGAGGCGAAGATGATCGGCATCACGTTCGCCGTGATCAGCGAGATCGGGATGTGCGAGGTTGTGCTCGCCGGACCGCGATTCCCCACCACCCGCTTGGCGTACTGCACCGGCACGCGGCGCTGTGCCTGGGTGAAGAGAACCACCAGACCGATGATTGCCAGGAACCCAACCACCATCAGGAGTTCGATGATGATGTTCCGCTGGCCGGCACCGGTGCCGATGTTGGAAAGCTCGCCCCAGATCGCTCCCGGGAAACGGGCAACGATACCGATGAAGATCAGCAGCGACACGCCGTTGCCGATCCCCTTCTCCGTGATCTGCTCCCCCACCCACATCAGGAACATCGTTCCGGCGGTGAAGATCACCGCAGCCATCATCACGAAGGCCGGACCCTGCATCGAGGGGAGCACCATCGGCATGCCGGCACCGTTGTCGGTGCTCTGCAAGCTCAGCGCAACGGCCAGCCCCTGTGCAAACGCAAGCGCCACGGTGATGTACCGTGTGTAGGCCGTGAGAAGTCGCCGTCCCTGTTCACCCTCCTGCTGCAACTTCTGGAAGTAGGGAACGATGGCCCCCGCAAGCTGGACGATGATCGAGGCGGAGATGTAGGGCATGATGCCCAGCGCGAAGATTGCGCCGTTGCCGTAGGCACCACCCACGAACAGGTCGAACATGCCGAACGCACCCTTTGCCTCGGTGGTGCCGGTAATGGCGGGCACCGGGAGGTGCGCACCGATACGGGCAATCACCAGCATGAGTGCCGTGAAGCCGATGCGCTGCCGCAGCTCGTCGATCTTCCAGGCGTTCCGCAGACCGTCGGTGAAATTACTCATGGAGGGTCACCGTACCCCCGGCCCCTTCGATCTTGGTGCGGGCCGCAGCGGAGATGGAATGGACTGTCAGCGTCAGCGAGGCGCTGATCTCACCGTTGCCGAGCACCTTGACGGGCGCGCTGCGATGCGCAACCGCTCCGGCACTGTACAGCGTCTCCGGCGTCACGTTGCCCCCATCCAGCCGCCCCTTGTCCACAAGAGTCTGAAGCTGGGCGAGGTTGACCTCCTGATACTCCACACGGGAGTGGTTGCGGAAGCCGAACTTCGGCACGCGCCGAACGTAGGGCATCTGCCCACCCTCGAAGGCCATTTTGCGGCTGGTGCCCGAACGGGAACCGGCGCCCTTGTGGCCGCGCGTTGATGTACCGCCGTGGCCCGATCCCTGTCCGCGTCCGACGCGCTTGCGGGGACGATGTGCGTTGGGGGAGCGAAGCTCGCCAAGATGATTCGACATGGCTATCGGGTGCGTTCTTCGATTGCGAAATTCTCTAGTGGCCGTCGGACATCATGCGATGCCCGGCCAGGGCTGCTGAAACGGTGCCGACCCTAGTCGGCAATCTCCTCGATGGTGATCAGATGGCTCACCTTGCGAAGCATACCACGGATGGCCGGGGTGTCGTTGTGCTCGCGCGAAGTGTTCGGCCTTCCAAGTCCGAGCGCCTCCATCGTCCGCTTCTGCGGCTCGGGGCGGTCGATCACGCTCTTGGTCTGGGTAATGCGGAGTCGTGCCATTGCTGTTAACCTCCAAAGACCTTGCTGACCGGAACACCACGCCGCATCGCCACCGCGTTGACATCCTCAAGCTGCGTGAGCGCGGCAAAGGTGGCCTTCACGAGGTTGTGCGAGTTCGAGCTGCCGAGGCTCTTGGTCAGGATATCCTGAACGCCAGCCGCCTCCAGCACCGCTCGCGCACCGCCGCCGGCGATCACGCCGGTACCCGGCGTTGCCGGCTTCATCAGCACCTTGCCGGCACCGTAGCGGCCATACACCTCGTGCGGAATCGTGTGCCCCTTCAGGCTCACCCTCACGATTGCCTTGCGCGCTGCCTCGGTTGCCTTGGTCACAGCGTTTGTGGCTTCGTTGGCCTTTCCAAGCCCGATGCCCACATGACCGTTGCCGTCACCGACGACCACGATCGCGCTGAATCCGAAGCGACGGCCGCCCTTCACCACCTTCGAGGTGCGGTTGACGGCCACCACCTTCTCCTTCAGGTCCAGTTCCGATGTCTTGACTTTAGCCACGTGCTCTTGTGCGGGAGGAGGCTCCCGATGAGGAATGGGTTGTTGCGTTCCAAAAAAGCGAGCCGCAAAGATACGCGCCCGCGAGGACTCTATAAACTCCGATCACGCCTTTTCACGTGAGGCCGGGAGCCTTACAGGCTCAGCCCCCCTTCGCGAATGCCGTCGGCAATCGACTGCACCCGTCCGTGGTAGAGATAGCCGTTGCGGTCGAACACCGCTCCCTCCACATTCTGCTCCTTCAGGCGACTTGCCAGCGCCTTCCCCACCGCCACGCTCAGGCCAACCTTTCCGCCGTTCTCCGGGTCTGCCAGCGACGTTACAAGCTCGTCGTTCAGCGACGAAGCGGCGGCAAGCGTGCGGCCCGTGCTGTCGTCCACTGCCTGCACGTAGATGTGCTTCAGGCTGCGGAACACCGTAATACGCGGACGCTGCCCGGTGCCGACGATCTTCTTGCGGATGTGCCGCTTGCGGCGGCTGCGGCGTGCTGTCTTGCTCTGTGCGCTCATGATCTCTATATCTCGAACTGCGTGAACCTTCGTTGCTGGGCGGGGTGTGCGCTGCGTCCTCCTTCTCGAGCAACCAGCGCTCCTCGCCCCCTGTTCTCAGCCGACTTACTTGCCGGCCGACTTGCCAGCCTTGCGGCGAACCTGCTCACCCTCGTACCGGATTCCCTTTCCCTTGTACGGCTCGGGGGGGCGCACGCCACGAATCTTTGCCGCGACCTGCCCGACAAGCTGCTTGTCGATGCCGGTGATGGTCACCGAGGTCTGCGTGGGAGCGGCAAGCGTAACGTCGCTCGGGGGGAAGAAGAAGACCGGGTGGCTGTAGCCCATCGTGAGCTGAAGAGCCTTGCCGCGCATCTCCGCGCGATACCCCACGCCCTCAATCGAGAGCGAGCGGGTGAAGCCCTCGGTGACACCGATCACCATGTTGTTGATCAGCGTGCGCGACAGTCCGTGCGCCGAGCGCGAGGTGGAGGTGTCGTCGGGACGGGTAACGGCCATCGAGCCGTTCTCCACCTCGACGGAGATCGTCGAGGGGATGCGGGCGCTGAGCTGTCCCTTGGGACCCTTCACAGTCACCACGTCGCCGTCACGCGAGACGCTGACGCCGTTCGGGAGGGTAATGGGTTTCTTGCCGATTCGTGACACGTCGATGTCCGGAAATTCTCTGTGGGTAGATACGCTGTGCCGCACCTGCGGCCGGACCTGCGAAACCTGGAGTCTCTGAAGGCTACCAGACGTAGCACATCACTTCGCCACCGATGTTGCGGCGCCGTGCCTCCTTGTCGGTCATCAGCCCCTGCGAGGTGCTGATCACCGCGATGCCGAGGCCGTTCTTCACGCGCGGCAGCTCGTCCGAGCCGGCATACTGGCGCAATCCGGGACGGCTCACGCGCTTCAGTCCCAGCACCGAGGGGTTGCCCCTGACGTAGCGGAGCGTCAGGCGAAGGGTGCCCTGCGGACCCTCATCGACACGCTGCGCGTCGGAGATGAACCCCTGCTCCTTCAGAATTGCCGCAAGGCTCTCCTTCAGGCGCGAGGCCGGGATGTCAACGTACTTATGCTGGGCGCTCACGGCGTTGCGGATGCGCGACAGGAAATCTGCGATCGGGTCGGTCATGGTCTCGGAAGTTGATCGGGTCTCGCGTGAAGGTTACCAGCTAGCCTTGCGCACTCCAGGAATCTTCCCCTCCAGCGCAAGCTGGCGGAGCTGGTTGCGGCACAGCCCGAACTTGCGATAGAACGCGCGCGGACGCCCGGTCTGGCTACAGCGGTTGCGCAAACGCACCGTGCTGCTGTTGCGGGGGAGCTTCTGCAGCTCCTCCCACTCCCCGGCGGCCTTCAGTGCCGCACGACGCTCGGCGAACTTCGCCACGAGCATCTCCCGCTTCTTCTGGCGGGCGATCACACCTTTGCTCGACATAGACTCGTTTCGGTATAGTCGTTTCTGCTCTTCTGTTTACCGCTGCCGTCAGGCGGCAACGGCCTGTGCCGCACCGGCGGCCTCTTCTGCACCCGCCGCCTCCCGCTTGCGGAAGGGGAAGCCCATCTCCTTCAGGAGGGCGTAGGCCTCCTCGTCAGTGTTGGCGGTCGTTACGATCGTGATGTCCATCCCGTCGATCCGCGCAACCTTGTCCACGTCGATCTCCGGGAAGATGATCTGCTCCTTCACGCCGAAGCTGTAGTTGCCACGTCCGTCGAACGAGCGGTCGGGAAGACCACGGAAGTCACGAATACGGGGAACGGCAACGGCGATGAAGCGGTCCAGGAACTCCCACATGCGCGAACCACGAAGGGTCACGTGGGTGCCGATCGGCATCCCCTCGCGCAGCTTGAAGTTGGAGATCGAGTTGCGCGACTTTGCAACCGCCGGGCGCTGACCGCTGATGATTGCCAGCTCGTCCACGGCGTTCTGCAGCAGCTTCTGGTCGCCCACCGCATCACCAACACCACGGTTGATGCTGATCTTGACCAGGCGCGGCACCTGCATCACGCTCTTGTAGCCGAAGCGCTGCATCATCGCGGGAACCACGAACTGGCGATACTTCACCATCAGGCGGGGAGTAACCGCCTCAACTGAGGGGTCCTGCTCGACCACCGCTGCGACGCTCTTCTCGCCGCCGCCCTTGGATTGCTTCTTCTCCTTGGCCATTGCTATTCTGCTCCTCGACGGATTAGTCCTTCAGGTCCGTGTTCGATGCCTTTGCCACGCGCACACGACCGTTCTCGTCGCGGCGCACCCCGATGCGTGTGCCGGCTCCGGTCTTCGGATCGGCAAGCATCACGTTCGACAGGTGAATCGGCATCCCCTTGTCGTGGATGCCACCCTGCGGATAGGTCGGGTTGGCGTTCTTCTTCCAGCTGCGCTTGGCAACGTTCACCCCCTCCACCAGCACGCGGTTGCGCAGCGGGTAGACCTCGATCACGCGACCGGTCTTGCCGCGGTCGGCGCCGGCGATCACCACCACCTCGTCACCCTTGCGGATGCGGGTGCGGGGGGCTTTCACTACGTTCTCTACAGGCTTCTTCATGGACGGTCGGATCCTTTGTCCTTTGTCATTTGTCCTTTGTGCGAGCACTCTTCAGCCGTTGCTCACCCCCTCCTCCAGCTCCTGCTTCCTTGCTTACAGCACCTCCGGTGCCAGCGAAACGATCTTCATGTAGTTGCGGTCGCGCAGTTCGCGCGCCACCGGGCCGAAGATGCGGGTGCCGCGCGGCTCACCCTGGGTGTTCAGCAGCACCGCCGCGTTCTCGTCGAAGCGGATGTAGCTGCCGTCGCGGCGGCGGGTCTCCTTCCGCGTGCGAACGATCACCGCCTTCGACACATCTCCCTTCTTGACGTTGCCGCCGGGGATTGCTGCCTTCACCGAGACGACGATCACGTCGCCCACGCCAGCGTAGCGGCGGTCGTGCCCTCCAAGGATGCGGATGCAGCGGACGCGGCGCGCCCCGGAGTTATCAGCTACGACGAGATCGGTTTCTTCCTGGATCATGGCTTCGAGTCCTTAGAGTCCTTTGTCATTGTCAGAGACGCTTCCCCCACTCTGCACACAGGGTATCCGGCTGAACGCCTCTACCTTAGCGTGCCTTCTCGACGATTTGATCGAGCGCCCAGCGCTTGTGCGCGCTGAGCGGGCGGGTCTCGACGATGCGAACGGTATCGCCCACACCACACTCGTTGTTCTCGTCGTGCGCCATGTACTTCTTGGTGCGGTTGAAGTACTTCTTGTAGAGCGGATGGCGAACGCGGCGCACAACGGTGACCACGATGCTCTTCTGCATCTTGTTGGAGACCACGGTGCCGATACGCGTCTTGCGGCGTCCGCCCTCGGGAGCCGTCTCGGCGGCTGGCGGTGCGGACTCGACGGCCGGGGCCGACTCCATCAGGTTCAGCGGATCGGCTGCCGGCGTCGTTGACATTTCCGTCTCGGCGGCTGGCGTGTCGTTCGCCGGGGTCTCGGGTGCGTTCTGGTTCTGCTCGTCCTGCATGATCGTTCTATGCGGAGTGGGATCGTTCTCGGGCTTAGTCGCGCTTGATGTTGAGCGAGCGCTCCTTCATCACCGTCTTCATGCGGGCGATATCGCGGCGCACCGTGCGGATCGCCGCGGTGCTCTCCAGCTGCCCCATCGTCTGGCGGAAGCGCATATCGACGAGCGACTGCTCGCTCTCGGCGATCTGCTTCTGCAGTTCGCTCTCGCTCAGGTTGCGCAGATCGTTGCTCTTGGTTGCCTTCATCGCTCTGGTCGGGAATTACTTCGTGATCTGGCGCAGGGTCTCGTCACCCGCATAGTCCGGGCGGGTGATGATCTTCGTCTTGATCGGCAGCTTGTGGCCGGCGCGGCGCAGGGCCTCCATTGCCACAGGCGTGGGAACGCCCGCCACCTCGAAGATGATCCGCCCCGGCTTCACCACCGCAACCCAGAACTCCGGGCTACCCTTGCCCGATCCCTGACGGGTCTCGGCGGGCTTCTTCGTCACCGGCTTGTCCGGGAAGATGCGGATCCAGATTTTGCCGTCGCGCTTCATCTGGCGGTTGATCGCAATACGCGCCGACTCGATCTGGCGGCTGGTGATCCACGCCGGCTCCATCGCCTTGATGGCGTGGGTGCCGAAGCTGACCGTGCTGCCGCGGTAGGCCTTGCCTGTGCGGCGGCCGCGCTGCGTCTTCCGGAATTTTACTCGCTTGGGGAGAAGCATGGTTCTGCTCTCTATGCTGTGTGCTGCTGTTCTCTAGCTTGTTGCTGTCCCAACCCCTCTGGCGTCCTCTCCTGTCTCGCCCGCCGCTGTGCTCCTTCTTACACCTTGTCCTGCTGCTGGCCGATGATCTCGCCCTTGCAGATCCACACCTTCACGCCGATGATGCCCTGCTTGGTCAGCGCCGTGGTGTTGGCGTAGTCGATGTCGGCGCGAAGGGTGTGGAGCGGAACGCGCCCATCCTTGTAGCCGTCGGTGCGCGACATATCGGCGCCACCGAGGCGACCCGACATCGAAATCCTGATGCCCTCGGCTCCCATGCGCATCGCGGCACCGAGCGCCTGCTTCATCGCGCGACGGAAGGCGATACGCCCTTCGAGCTGCTGGCCGATGTTCTCGGCGACGAGGTAGGCGTCAAGCTCGGGGCGCTTGATCTCGTGAATCAGAATCTTCACGTCCTTCTTCGCAACGCGCCGAACCTCCTCCTCAAGCTGCGCAATCTCCTTGCCGGAGCGGCCGATCACCACGCCGGGACGCGAGGTGTGAATCGTCAGGCGCATCTGCTTTGCCGTCCGCTCGATCACGATGCGGCTCACACCCGCCTTCTTCAGACGGCTGCGCAGATAGTTGCGCACCATCAGGTCCTCGCTGAGCTTCGAGGCGAAGTTCTTCTCGTCGTACCAGTTGGCATCCCATGAACGGATGATGCCCAGGCGAAGTCCGATCGGATTGGTTTTCTGACCCACAGGAATCTCGGAGTTGGTATCAGGTGTGTTGCGTTCTTAGCTGCGGCTGCCGGCGACGATGATCGTCAGGTGATTGCTCCGCTTCCGCATCCGGTAGGCGCGCCCCTGCGGTGCCGGGAGCATCCGCTTCAGGGTCGTCCCCTGGTTCACGTAGACAGCCTTCACCATGATGGTCCGCTCGTCGATCCCCTCCTCCTTCTGCATCAGGTTGGCCACCGCCGAACGCAGGGTCTTGCGCGCGTCAACCGCGGCGTGCTGCGTGGCGAACTGAAGGATGCCGAGTGCCTCCTCGGCGTTCTTCCCCCGGATCAGGTCGATCACCAGGCGCATCTTGCGGGGGGAGGAGCGGATATTGCGTGTCAGGGCGCGTGCTTCCGTCATGACTGCTTCTTCTCCAGCGGACGTGGGTTACTTCTTCTTGTCGTGACCGCGGTAGGTGCGCGTCGGCGAGAACTCGCCGAGCTTGTGTCCCACCATGTTCTCGGTCACATAAACCGGAATGAACTTGTTGCCGTTGTGCACGGCGAAGGTGTGGCCGACGAAGTCCGGCGCAATCGTGCTTGCGCGCGCCCACGTCTTTATCACCTTCTTCTGGCCCCCGGCGTTCAGCCCCTCCACCTTGCCGGCGAGGTTGTGATCGACGAACGGACCCTTCTTCAGCGAGCGTGACATTGGAATAGGAGCTTACTTGGTTCGACGGCGAACGATGAACTTGTTCGACGGGTTCTTGTGCGAACGGGTCTTCTTTCCCTTGGCGTAGAGGCCCCACGGCGACTCGGGATGCTGGCGACCACCGCCCGACTTCGAGCGACCCTCACCACCACCGTTCGGGTGGTCCACCGGGTTCATCGCCATGCCGCGCGTCTGCGGGCGGATACCGAGCCAGCGATTGCGCCCCGCCTTGCCCATCGAGATGTTCTCGTGCTCGCTGTTCCCCACCGTGCCGATCGTTGCCGTGCAGTCGTTGCGGACCATGCGGGTCTCGCCCGACGGCAGGCGAAGCGTGGTGTGGCTCCCCTCACGTGCGGCAATCTGGGCGCTGGAGCCTGCCGAACGGCAGATCTGTGCTCCCTTCCCCGGCTTCAGCTCGATGCAGTGGACGTACGTGCCCAGCGGAATGCGCGCCAGCGGCATTGCGTTCCCCACCTTGATGTCGGCCTCCGGGCCGTTCATCAGCACATCGCCGACCTTCACGCCGGTCGGGGCGATGATGTAGCGCTTGTCGCCGTCGGTGTACTCCAGCAGACAGATACGCGCCGAACGGTTCGGATCGTACTCAACCGTGGCAACGTGTGCCTCGACGCCGATCTTGTTCCGCTTGAAATCGATGATGCGATAGCGACGCTTGTGGCCACCACCGCGATGGCGCGAGGTGATCCGTCCGGTATTGTTCCGGCCGCCCGACTTCTTGATCGGAGCAAGAAGGCTCTTCTCTGGCGTCGAGGTCGTCACTTCCTCGAACGTATAGCTCGAGTAGAAGCGGCGGCTGCTGGTTATCGGTTTGCTGGCTCGAATGCCCATTGCGTTCCGTGGTTGCCGGGGCGGCGGGCGAAGCGTTCACCCGAACCGTCCGAACGTTACGTGGTCTGTCGCGATAGTTCCTTCTGTCCTACTCGGCGCCGACGAGGTCGATGGTCTGCCCCGGCTTCACCGTGACAATCGCCTTCTTGCGCCAGGCGGTCTTGCCGATCATGAATCCCTTGCGGGTGTAGCGCGTGCGCTGCTTCGGACGGATGGTGACGGTGTTGACGTTGGCCACACCGACACCGTAGCGCGTCTCGACTGCGCGGCGGATCTCGATCTTGTTGGCATCAGCCAGCACCTCGAAGACGTACTTCCCGGCCTCGGCCAGCTGGGAGCTCTTCTCGGAGAGATAGGGGCGCTTGAGTACCTGTCGCATCGTCTCTGTCCTCTCGGGTCGTCCTGTGTGAATTACGCCTCTGTGGCCAGCTGGCGGATAAGCTGATCAACCGCACTCCGCTCGATCACGAGCGCCTGGTTGTTCAGCAGATCGTAGGTGCTGGCGTTGATTGCCTCGAGAATCTGGAGGCGCGGGATGTTGCGACCCGAGCGGATCGCGTTTTCGTTGCCGCCGTTCAGCAGCACCAGCGCCTTGCGCTCCGACACCTTCAGCGCGCCGAGCATCTGGGCGAACGGCTTCGTCTTCACCTCGCCGAAGCTGAGGTCGTCCACCACCACCAGCTCACCGGCACGGGCCTTCAGCGCCAGCGCCGAGCGACGGGCAAGGGCACGCATCTTCTTCGGAAGGCGCTGCGTGTAGTCGCGCGGGCTGGGACCGTGGATGTTGCCACCACCAACCCACACACCCGAACGGATGGTGCCGGCGCGTGCGGTGCCGCGGCCCTTCTGCTTCCACGGCTTCTTGCCGCCACCACGCACCTCGCTGCGACCCTTGGTCTTGCTGGTCCCCTGGCGCTGGTTGGCCAGATAGGCCTTCACCGCCTGGTGCATCACCGCCACGTTCGGCTCGATCCCGAAGATCTCGTCGGGAAGCTCCATCGAGCCGACCGACTGGCCCTGCTTGTTGAGGATGTCGATATTCATCTGAGTAGGGGTTAGGGATCAGAGCCTGGGCGCGGAGAATCTCCTGTCGTCCCGTACCCTTCTTCCCTTTGACCTTTGACCTTACTTCGTTCCCTTGCGGATTTCGACGATGCCGTTCGGTGCGCCGGGGATCGACCCCTTCACCACCAGTACGTTCTCGTCCCCCAGCACTGCTACCACCGTCAGGTTGCGCACCGTGCTGGTCTTGCCTCCCATGCGGCCCGCCATGCGGGTGCCGGGGAACACGCGCGAGGGATAGCTCGATCCACCAATCGAACCCGGAGCGCGCTGACGGTCGCTCTGACCGTGCGTCTGCATCCCCACGCCGCCGAAGTGATGGCGCTTCATCACGCCCTGGAAGCCGTGCCCCTTGCTGGTGGTAGTCACGTGAACCTTGTCACCCTGGGCGAAGAGATCGGCAACCTTCATCACGTCACCGACGTTGTGCTCGGCGGGGTTGAACTCGCGGAACTCGCGCAGCGTGCGCACCGTCTCGGCGCCGGCCTTTGCCAGGTGACCGCGCACCGGCTGGCTGTGGCGCGTGGGCTTCTGCGTGCCGAAGCCGACCTGCACCGCCTCGTAGCCGTCGGTTGCCACCGTCTTGAGCTGCACCACTGTGCAGGGACCTGCTTCGATCAGCGTGCAGGGGATGTAGGTACCCTGCTCGTCGAAGTAGCCCGTCATGCCGATTTTTCTTCCGAGGATCGCGGCCATGTCTGTGCCTGCTGCTGTATATCTCGTGACTGATAAACTGCCGTTTCAGGATTGCTCCTCCCCACCCCTCGCTTCCCGGCTCTCAATCCCTACTTACACCTTGATTTCGACATCCACGCCCGCCGGAAGCTCCAGCTTCATCAGCGCGTCCACGGTCTTGGGCGTGGAGTTGAGAATGTCGATCAGCCGCTTGTGCGAGCGGGTCTCGAACTGCTCGCGCGACTTCTTGTCGACGTGGGGCGAGCGGTTGACCGTATAGATCTCGCGCTCGGTCGGAAGAGGGATCGGCCCGGAGACGATCGCACCGGTCTGCTTCACCGTGCGGATGATCTTCTCCGAGGACTTGTCGATCAGGTTGTGATCGTACGACTTGAGCTTGATGCGGATGACCTGGGCAGCCACTGTGTGTACCGGGCTTGGTTGATGCGGACCATATCAACTCCCTGCCGACAGTGACAGAGGAGCCGGGCATCTCGGAGGAGATGCCGAATTCTCCCTTCACCTCCCCTCGGGGGAGGCGGATGGAGCAAAAACTTGATTGCGAGACGGTATGAATGCGCGACACATATGGCGCGGAACGCGAACATCGGGCGATGTTGGGCGGCGGGAGAAGGTCGTGCCGCTGGTGTTCCGTCTGGCCTGACGCGCGGACTCGAAGCCGCATCAACAGCGTTGATGGTGGCGGGCGATCCCGGTCGGAGAGAACAGCGGGTGTGCTGTTCGCAGCTACAGACGGCGTTGCACCGCTGTGTGGCCGGGGGCCTGCCGATGGCGTCGATCAACCCGAACTGTCCAGCGTGCGGGAGCCTGGAGTTTCGGATGCGATGATCCGCGCGTATCGTGGGCGCTTTTCAAAGAGCCTGCAAATATAGGCGAAGGGTTTTGGCCTGTGCAACCCTCTACCCCCTGGAGTTGGTTCGAGAATGTATCGAGGATTCTGAAATGTGCCCCTGCCGCCCCTGGCCGGCAACAGCGGGCAAAACCGCGAATGACGCCTTTTCGTGCGGTCAACGTCCGCATCACGAGGTGGGTGGCTTCGCTCCCTCGCGAGTTGGAGCACCCGCCCGTTCCGCTCGAATGCACCGTCAACGACGATCAGGACGGCGTTGAGCCGCCCCTCTACCGCGTCGAGAGGCTGTCGCGCCTCGGCACTGGTCACCGAACTCCCTTCTTCTTCTCGCACCCACGGCCCCATTCCCCAACCTGCGCAGCCGTGATCACCGCCACCGGGAGGACATGGGCAATCCAGTTCACGACCCCCATCCCACGGTTCTCTCGTCCGACCAGAGCATATGGAGCAGAAGAACCGCACACGAGCCATAGACCATGACGCAGAGCAGCATGTGGATAGAACGAACCCGTCGCCTCCCCCGTGCGAGGGAGAGCATCTGAACGGGAACTCCTCCATCCACGAACGACCGCACCGTCCACCACGTCGCCACGCCTCCAATCAGCGTGGGGATGGCATCGCGAAGGAAGGCGAGCAGTTCGTTCATGACACCGAAGAAAGGGCTGCAAATATAGGACCCCGCCCCTCCTTCATTGTCGCTTCTCTTATCGACTCAGCCCGTATCCCACCACCGGCGTCCGCGCCCTCCCGTCGGCAAGCGCGGGAAGCAGCGCGGGCACGGCCGTGGTGCCGGCGGTATCGGAGAGCGTGTTGATAAAGGCGATGATCGAGGAGATCTCCTGCACGCTCAGGTCCAGCGGGTCGGCGCTGAGCGTCTGGTAGGGAACGTCGAGACCGAGGCCAGCGCCGCCACCGTGGTTGTAGAACGCCATCACCTCCTCCAGCGTCCTGAACCCACCGTTGTGCATATAGGGCGCGGTGAGCGCGGCGTTCCGCACCGTCGGCGTCTTGAACTTCCCACGGTCGATCTCGATGTTGTGGACAGGCATTGCTCCCGGATCGGTGTCGAGTCGGGGGTGGAGCGTGTCGAATCGCCCGGTCGTCCCCAGAATCTCCCCCTCGCTCTCGGTATAACGCGGTGGCACCGCACCGCTGAACAGCGGAACGAAGTGGCACGTACCGCACGCGGCGCTTCCCATGAACAGATTGAACCCCGCGCGCGCCTCGGGGGGGTAGGTCGCCGCCGCGCCGCGCACATATCTGTCAAATGGACTGTCGAACGCGATGAGCGAGCGGATGTAGGCAGCGATTGCGCGCCGGATCGTCCTGCCGCTGATGCCGGTGTCGGGACCCTGCGCCGGGAACGCGACACGAAACAACCGTTGATAGCCGGAGCTTGTGGAGAGTGTGCGGGCAGCGGCCTCAAGCGAGCCGTGCATCTCCACAGCGTTCCCCACCACCGCCACCACCTGATCCTCCAGATAGCTCACCCGCCGGTCGGCAAAGAGCGCGCTCTGCAACGCCGCGTTGATGAGCGTGGGGGCGTTGCGCGTGGCCCTTCCCTCCCCCTCCACTGCCAGACTGCGCGGCTCCCCGTCGGTAAAGGCACGCGAGGGTTGATGGCAGCTCCCGCACGACCGTGCGCCTGAACCCGAGAGAAGGGGATCGAAGAAGAGGAGCCGCCCCAGATCAACGCGAGCTGCGCCCCCCAGGGTATCCGCGTCGAGGGGTGCAAAGGCGTCGGGACGCCAGCTTGCGCGGGCGAAGAGCGAGCGGGCGGAGGGATCGAGCGCCGAACGCACCTCCGGTCCGCCGATGCCGAGCCGTTCGCGCATCTCCGCCACGGTGCCGAACAACGGATCGAGCACGTCACGCAGGAAGTCCAGACGGTCAAACATCTCGAATCCCGCACCCGCCAGCGCCGCATCGCCTCCGGCAAGCAGGGTCGCAATGCGCCCTCCCAGCGAATCCTCCCCTGGAAGGTCTGTGAGATAGAGCCGCAGATACACCCCCACCGTCGCCAGCGCCACGCGACTCTCCTGTGTTGCGCTCTTCAACGCCGGGGCATCGAACCCGGAGAGGCCAAATGCCGCAACGCGCACAAGCTCCCGCCGCATCGCCTCGATTACCTGCTCGTCGGCAAGGTTCGTGGAGGAGAGCACCGAGCGAAGGCGACGGATGTTCGAGCGCATCAACCGCACCTCGACGCGCAGGGTATCGTGCCCGGTTCCCTCGAAGAACATCGCCTCGATTGTCTGCAATCCCTCCGGGGGGTGGATGCTCCGGTTCTGGTCATCCTCCTCCACCTCCGGCAGCGGCGGCCCGTTGATGCCGCGCGAGGCGGCCGGCGCAACGTGTTCGGCAATCCACTCGGCCCCCTTCCACGCAAGCCGCGCACGGCGCAGTTCCCGCTCCACTCCACGCCGGTCACCGCCGACGAGCGAACCATTGAGACCAATGGCTGCGCTGTCGAGCCGATCAACGGCGTGCAGTGCCGTTCGGAGGATCACGCTGCTGCGCGTCTTCTCCCGGTCGGTCGAGGTATAGCTCCTGTCGGTTGCACAGTTGGAGAGGAACGGAAGAGTGGAGAGCGATACGAGGAAGAGGAACGAGCGAAACATTTGGAGAGTGGGAATGGGAGAAACGACAGCGTGCGGATGGAGAACCTGTGTGCGGCGAGACCGCGCGGGAGAGAAGTCCTGCGCGGCCCCGGCTGCTGCGAGATGAACGGCGGGACTCTATCGTGGCAACCCCTTCACGACGAGCATCTGGCTCGCCTGCTCCTCGGTAGCGCGCAGCGTGCCGCCGTCCACGCCACGATAGCGGGCGCCGGTCCAGGTGTGCGGCTGCACACAGAGGATAAAGGTGTTGGGGATGCCGATCAGATCAGAGAGGTCCACCATGGCGGCAAACTCCCACGCCCCCTTCTTCGAGTCGCCGCCCACGTTGTACTTCGCGTCGCCGCGGCGGTGGTCGAGTTCAAAAAGGGGCGCCAGCGCCTTCGAACCGATGTTGTACTGGTAGAGATAGGCATCGTGCGTTTCGTCGCCGTAGCCGTTCGGATCCTCGACGAAGTAGACGTAGTTCTGGGTGACGCAGATATTGTCGGGATCCTGGAAGGACTTCGCCGGACCGTTGCGGTCGTCGCCGTCCAGCACACACTCCAGCGAACCCTTCAGTGGATCGCCGGCGTCGAGCTTCAGGCGGTAGATGCGCCCGTACTTCGTGCGGCTCGAATCCGCATTGACGCCGGTGAACGCCTGGCCGGTGACGGTGAAGTACACCTCGCGGCCGCTCTCGGCTCCCCCCTTGCGGTAGTCCACGTCCTCCACACGACCGAAGGCAATCGACTGCAACTGGGCGCTCTTCGCGTTGAGCTGTGCGCCGCTCATCGAGGTAGCGTTGGGAATCTCGCGGAACTCCACCTCGTAGCTCTGCCCGGCCGCCATAGCCCGCTCACGCGTCGTGTTGTCCTTGCGGGCAAGGACGTAGAGCTTGCCGTTGTTCAGGTCACCCACGCTGTTGGCAACGTACATCACCATCTGGCCACCGTAGGGACCGCTGTCGTCATCGCCGATCAGGATCACGGTCTTGCCGGGATAGCTGACCGCCGGCAGCGGAAGCGCGTTCTCGGCGCTCCAGTGGCCCAGGGCTGGCAGGGGACGACTCTGGTTCAGTCCACCGCGCGGGTCGATGGCGTGCGTCATCGACTCCTCGCCGCTCTCGCCGCAGGTGAGGAACACGGGACCGAACCCATGTTCCGCAGGCGTCGCCATCGTTGCGGAGCAGAGGCGCCAGCGCGCGCCGTCGGAGTTGACGACGTATTCACCACGCACCGGCTTGAAGGTCTTGTCGAGGGTGATGCGGCTCACGGCGAAGTTGTCCTCGTTGTTCACCAGCATCGTGTAGGTGCCGTCGTCGTTCTTCAGCACGCCGGTGCCGTCCGCGCTGCCACCGAAGATGAAGCCGGGGGACTGCGCGAGCGTGTCGTCGCTGCCGAGCAGAGAGTAGACCTCGACGCCGGTCGTCATGTTCTTGACGAGCGCCGGGGTCGCCGAGTGATTCTTGAGAACAACAGGATTTGTCGCGGGGGGAGTGGTGTTGTCGTCCGTGTCGTCGCCGCACCCGGTGCAGAGCGGTGCAAGGACGAGCATGGAAAGGAACACGGAGGGAGCAAGACGCATGGTGCAGGGACTCCGAAAGTTGGGTAGAGAGTGGAGCAGGGATGCCGCGGGGAAGAGAGAGAACCGCGATGCAGCCGAGCGCCACGAACCTAGCGGAGTGGTGTTACCGCCACGTTGTGCTGGAATTACCGGAGCGTTACGGCGGTGTTACCAGCGAACAACACGGACGAAACGCACGGATGGCACCCCGATGATTTCGAGGTGCCATCCGTGGATGCCGACCCAAGTGAAACTTCAGAAGCTCCTGGCGCTACCCCTCCTGCCGATCATCGCCGATGTGCCGCGCCAGGAAGCGCTCCATGGCCTCGTAGAACTCGAACTTGTTCTCCTCGTTGTGGAAGCCGTGCCCCTCGTTCTCCTTCACCATGTACTCAACCTCCACGCCGCGCGAGCGCAGCGCCTCGACGATCTGGTTCGACTCGTTGATGTTCACTCGCGGGTCCTGCGCTCCCTGCGCCACGAAGAGGGGCGCGGTGATCCGCTCGGCGTGAAACACCGGCGAGGCAGCGCGCAGCATCTCCTCCTCGTGCTCCGGGTTGCCCACCTGTTCGTAGATCATCGCCCGCCCCGACTCCCAGTAGGGCGGCAGCGTGCTCATGAAGGTGAGAAGGTTGCTCACCCCCACGAAGTCAACGCCGCAGGCAAACAGGTCGGGAGTGAAGGTCAGCCCCGCAAGCACCGCGTAGCCGCCATAGCTGCCACCGTAGATCGCCACCCGCTTCGGGTCGGCAATCCCCTGCTCCACGAGCCACGCCACACCGTCGGAGATGTCGTCCTGCATCGCAAGCCCCCACTGCTTGAACGAGGCCTCCCAGAAGCGGCGACCGTAGCCGATGGAGCCACGGAAGTTCATCTGGAGCACGGCGTAACCACGGTTGGCAAGGAACTGCACCTCGGGAACGTACCCCCACATGTCGCGCCACCACGGTCCGCCGTGAGGGTTCACCACCACCGGCAGGTTGTGCGGGTCGGCGTCGGGGGGAAGCGTCAGGTAGCCGTGAATCGTCAGGCCGTCGCGCGAGGTGTAGCTGATCGGCTTCATCTCGGCAAGCTCCTCGGGGCGGAGCCACGGCGCGGACTGGCCGAGCGGCTCCAGCGTGTCGCTCCCGACGTCGTAGAGGTAGTAGCTCCCGCGCTGGCGGTCGCTGCTGGCCCGCACGATGTAGAGGCTCTCGTCGCTCGTGTAGGAGGGGAGAGTGATCTCCATTTCGGGGAGCCTGGACTGGAGACGGCTGTAGATCTCCGCCATCGTGTCGTCGAGGAAGTGCAGTTCCGTCTTCCACGTGACGGCAACGGCAGCCAGGAGGACGTGCCGCTTCCGGGACCACACAAGGCTCCACGCATCGACCTCCGGGTGCTCGTACACCACCTCCACCTCACGATTCTCGACGGGATCGTAGAGAACGACGGCCTTGCGATCACGTCCGATGTTGGAGAGCGCGTAGAAGTTCCGGTTGTCGAAATCGAAGAAGAGAAGGTTGAAGCTCTCGCGGAAATTGGTGGTGAACAGGGGGCGGAACTCCTCCCGATCGTTCTCGCGGTAGAGCACCGCCTGGTTCACACCGTCGGTCTGCACCGCCACGCGAACCTGACCGTTGTGGTCGATCCCCCACTCCTCCACCATGCCGGGATTCTCCGCCAGCAGCGTCAGCTCGCCGGTGACCACGTTCAGGCGCCACACATCGAAGAAGCGGGGATCACGCCGGTTCATAGCCACATAGATATTGTCCTGCTCCTCCTCGCGCTCGTCGAGCACCATCGCGCGCACGTTCTCGAACGCCGTCAGGTCGCTCGCCCCGCTTCCATCCGGCGCAACGGAGAAGAGATGGAAGTTCTCGTCCCCGTCGAAATCGCGGTGGAAGAGGATGCGATCACCCTTCCAGAAGTGGGCGTTGATATCGCGGTCGGTGACCTCTGTCACGCGGCGCTTCTCGCCCGTTGCCCGCTCCATCACCACAATGTTCATCCGGCGCTCGTACGGCTCCAGCCAGGAGATGTAGCGTCCGTCACCGGAGATCTGATAGTCGGTCCGTTCAGGGTTGCGGAAGAAGTCGTGCAGGGAGATTGTGCGGCGGTCCGTCAGGGACATGTCGTTCATAGCTGAAAAAAGATGGAATTGGAGGGGTATGGCACGGTGATCGTAGAGGGGTAGCCTACTCCGTCCCGGACAAATGAGCTACTTCTCGCCCGGCGTGAACTGCTGGTTCGGGAAAGCGCTCGCACTGGGCGTTTGAATGACGATGAACGAACGCCCCGCTGTGAGGTGACAGCTGTTGCAACTGGAGGCGATGGCATCGAACGAACGGACGAACGTGGCCTTGTCCGCGGTGCGGATCGACTCCTCGCATCCCTGCAAGGCCCCGGTCATCATCGAGGGGATCATGCTGGAGAGGCGGAAAGGCAGGTCCTTCCACCGGTCGTGGTACTTCCCCGCCTCGGTCAGCGCTTCGCGCAGCTCGTCCAGTTCGAACTGGGCAAGCTTCCAGTTCGCGGCGTTTCCGGCGCTGTAGAGCTTCTGATGGTGAATCTGCGCGCGGACCATGAACTCGCCGAGGTCGGGCAGATACCCCCCCCCGGCAGCGGAAGCAGCGGCTGAATCAGTTGTGCGCGCGGCAACAGGGTGTTGATCGCGACGGTTCGTGGAACTCTGGATGGCAACGACGGCGAGGGAGACCAGCAGGCTCGCCGCAAGGGCGATCAGGACGACTTGCAGGGGACGCATCGGACGAGAAGTGTGTGGGACAGGCGCTCGTGAGGCATCGAAGATACAGCTATGCTGCGCGCAAGTTGGCCAGCACACGTCCGAACGAACATTTTGAAGAACACTCGATGCGAGACAATGGTGCCGCCGGGAAACGAAATCCCGGCGGCACCAGCGTTGTCCCTGCCAGTGCCCCCCTACGGAGTGATGACCACCGGCAACTCGATATCGACATCCGACTCCACGCTGGGCGTCGTCCCGTTCTTCGGCTGGGCGTCGTAGTGGCTCAACACCACGCGCAACGTTCCCGTCAGCGGCGTCGTGGAGGCGCTCGTCGTGACCGTGGTCTCCAACCCGACAGGGTAGTTATTGGCATCCCGGTCGGTGATCGTCACCGCGAGAGCGGTGGCAAGCGATGCGCTGGGGGTGTAGAAGAACTGGTGGACGCTGCTCTCCTCCTCCACCTCGTTCGAGATCGTGTCGGCAGGAGTCTTCGTCTCGTCCAGCAGCACAATCCTCCCCTCGTAGCTCTGCCCTGCACGCAGCCGCAGCGTATCGACCGTTGGGGCGGCACCGCCCGGACCATCGGCGTCGCGCCACTGCACCGAGGCGATTGTGGAGGGGTTGGAGGGATCGGTGAGCGTCAGGCGTACAGTGGTAATCAACTCCTGTGGGTTGTTGTTATCGGGAGTTGTAGGGTCGCTCTCGCAGCCGGCGGCAGCAAGGGCAAGGAGTACGAACCCTGCAAGAGCGGTGAAACGTCGCGTGATCGTCATTGGAGTAGGTGCTGGTTGGTTGTTGATATCGAGACGGTAGTGCTGGATCTATCAGATAACACTGGCGGGAGCATTCCTCCTCGCCGTTCATCACGCCCTCGTCATTCCTCACTGCTGCCGAACGGCACCGTCAGGCGCACCGTCACGCTCCGCCCCGGCTCGTCGGCGAAGTAGCGGTAGCGGCTCTGCCAGTCGCGGTAGCGGCGGTCGAGAAGATTCGAGACGTCGAGGGCGATGGTGGTTGTGGCACCGAGAAGCGTGGCAACTCCGCCGGCGTGGAGGTCGAGAAGACCGTAGCCGGGGGGTGGCGGAGCGTAGTCGAACGCTGCACCGGGCAGCGTCTGCCGCGCAACCCCGGTAAGAGCCAGCTCGACCCAGGGGTGATCGAGGCCGAGCAGCGCCTCACCGTGCAGTCGGGCGGCCATCGTTGCGCGGTCGGCGGGCATACCGTAGAGCGCTCCCCCCTGCCCCCGATCGCTTCCACGAACGACTGCCACGCTCGCCCGCAGGGAGAGGAGCGCGGTTGCCTCCACCTCCACACTGCCGTCGAGTCCGGCCAGAAGCGCGCGCGTTCCGCTGAAGCGGTAGGTGGGGAATGCGCCGCGAATCGTGAGGGTGGGTTCGGGGTCGGGGCGGTGAACGATGAACTGTGGGAACCACTGCACGAATCCCCCCAGCTCTCCGTGAATCCACTCCGCCTGGTGCCGCACGTTCACGTCGAACGAGTAGCTCCGCTCGCGGTCCAGCGTGGAGTCACCAATCTCGTAGGTGGCTGTGCCGTGGTGGACCCCATCGCTCAGCAACTCGTTGATGCTCGGCATTCTCCACCCCGAACCGAGGTGCGCGCCCAGACTCCACGCCGAATCGACCCTGAACGCCGCCCCAACCACACCGGAGAACGTGAGGTAGTCGCGATCCTGTACGGAAAGGACCCCGCTCCGCGCGTCGTAGGTGGTGAGCGCACGCAGATCCAACCGCACCCCGGCCTCGAGATTCCAGCGGTCGAGCGACCACTGATGGATGCCGTAGACTCCACCACCAATCGAGCGGAAGTTGGGAATCAGGAGCGAGGTGCCGGTTGAGACGCTCCCTTGCCGTATGGCATCCACGCCGACGCGCGTCGAGGCGACGTCGCTCCAGGGGTGGAGCAGCGAGGCATCGAGCGTGTAGCTGGTCAGCGTCAGGTCGAACGCGGGGCGTCCCTCCAGAAGAGCACGGAGCGAGTCGTTGTAGGGCTTGTGGGCGTCGAACTCCCGGCGATGGTTCTGCTGCCACCCGGCGTGAACGTCCAGCATGCCGACATCGCCGAGGTCCTGATGGAGCAGACCACCGAGCACGAGGTGTTCGACACGCTGGCTCGGGGGACGGATGTCGTGGGTGTACTCGCGAACGATCAGCGGTGTGGAGCTGCTGATCGCCCGCCCCAGATCGCTTAGATTGCCGACGTGCGCCGCCGAGAGAATCCCAAGCTCGGTGGCGAAGCGTGTGCCGAAGAGCTGCCACGACGTGTGTTCCCCGCTCGCGCCGAGCGCAAGCCCGGCGTCAAGCTCGCGCGAGCCGGTATTGCTCAGCACGTAACCGGGCGCCGTGGCGTCCCCCGCGTAGCGGGTGCTGATCTGCGCGCGCCACGCCAGGTCTCCCAACGCACTGTCCCTCCCCTCCAGCATCAGTCCTCCAGCAGCCTGCTCGGTGTTGGAGAAGTAGTTCAGCATCGCCTCGCCACCAACTCCCTGTGCTGTCGGCAGTGGACGCGGCTCGGTGCGCACCACGCCGCCGATTGCGTCGGAACCGTAGCGAACGCCCGCCGCACCCCGCACCACCTCCACCGACCCGATGGAGAACGGATCGATCTCCGGCCCATGCTCCTCCCCCCACTGGCTCCCCTCCTGGCGCAGCCCATTGTTGAGAATCAGCACGCGCTGGCTGTGGAGTCCGCGAATCACCGGCTTGGCAATGGATGGCCCGGTGGTGAGGAGCGTCACCCCCGGCACGTCGCGGATCGTCTCGCCGAGCGTCTGCCCGCGCCGCTCGCGCAGCGCGTCGGCATCGAGCGTAGTGCTCGACTGTCCAGTTTCTCCGGCACCCGCCCTGTGCGCCTCAACGAGCAGATGGCCGTCCGCTGCCCGGTGCTGGAGCCGAACTGTCACCGCCGCCACACCGTTCGCGTCGATCCCGACAGAGCCATTCCAGTCGACGTAGCCCGCGTAGCGCACCACGAGGCGATGCATCCCAACGGGAAGGCTGTCGATGGCGAAGCTTCCATCGACACCAGCAATCGTGCCGCGCCGCAGCTCGGGAAGAAGCACCGTGGCGCGCGGCAGCGGCGTTCCCTCGGTGCCATCGAGAACACGCCCGCGCAGACGCCCCCCCCCCTGAGCGAACGCTGACAGGGAGAGCAGTGAACCGAACAGGACAGAGAGAAGAAGGGGCTGCAAAGCCCGATGGAGTATCGGCATGGGTAGCGCGGAGTGGACGGTACGCAACGATGCAACCCTGCAAATGCAGAGTCACCACGGATCACGCCAGACACAGCAGAGCGCCAGAGGATCCCTGTGTGTTTGAGGATGTGGAGAGGGGGGAGGCGGTGAGCCTAGCGTACAGGAGGTCCGCGGAGGGTGGTAACGGGACGCTCGGCGCACGGTGGTGCCGTGCGGAGTTCGGTCGCGTGTTCGACGTGAGGAAGCGAGGGTTCGGCGGGAAGCGCCGCAACGGTGGGAAGTGCCAGGAGTGGTCCCTGGTCACAGAGTGCGCAGCCGTCGTCGTGAACTGCATCGGCAGGGGTGCCGGTCCGCAGCTCGACGTGGCCGTCGCTCCCGTGCTGGTGCACGTGGATATGCGCCGCCGCCGCCGTGGTGGACACCACGTAGGCGGCAAGCATCACCAGAATGGTGACAACAGCGGCGATGGAACGGCGTGCTGACTTCATCGTGAACTCTGCGAAACTACCGCCAACGCCGGGGGACTCCAAGACAAATCTGCAAGTCATTTGCAAATGACTGTTCGCTTGAATGCACGCAGGAAGGAGCACAATCGTCCCGCTGGAGGCGTATCTTCACCACACTTCGCGCACCGGCGCACCCCGGATCGCGCGTTCGACTTCATCATGCAGGCCCTCCATCTCTCCGCCTCGTTCCCGTCATCGCAACGCCGCGCACTGCTCGCCGCCGTGCTCGGCGCACTCCTGTTCTGCCTTGCTGCGCCAGGGGCACGGGCGCAGGAGTTCGGGCAGAACAAGGTGCAGTACCGCACGTTCCGCTGGCAGGTGCTCCAGGCAGAGCACTTCGACGTGTACCATTACGACAGCGCAGGACTCCCCCTCGCCCGGTTTACCGCACGGGTTGCGGAACAGGCGCTCCAACGGATCGAGAACGACTGGAACTACCGCATCACCGCCCGCATCGCCATCGTTGTCTACAACAGCAAGAACGACTTCCAACAGACCAACGTGGTGGGCGAGTATCTCCCCGAAGGAGTAGGAGGAGTCACCGAACTGTTCAAGAATCGCGTGACGGTGCCGTTCGAGGGGGACTGGGAGAAGTTTCGCCACGTGGTGCACCACGAACTCGTGCACGCGGTGATCAACGACCGCTACTACGGTGGCTCAATCCAGTCGCTCATCACCAACAACGTCCGCCTCGTCCTGCCGATCTGGATGAACGAGGGCCTTGCCGAGTACGAGTCGCTCGACGGCTACGACATCGAGACCGACATGTTCATCCGCGATGCGGTGCTGGGCGGCTACCTGCCGAGGCTCGACCGACTCGACGGCTACTTCGCCTACCGTGGCGGACAGGCGTTCTACTGGTACGTGGAGCAGACCTACGGCCGACAGAAGATTGGCGAACTCCTCGAACGGCTCCACACATCGAGCGACCTCGACGCCGCGTTCCAGTCCGCCTTCGGGAAGGACCTTGAGGAGTTCGGCGAACAGTGGGAGTACGACCTGAAGAAGATCTACTACCCCGACATCGCCGACCGGCAGCGTCCGCTCGACATCGCGCAGGTGCTCACCGACCATCGGCGCGAGGAGTCGTTCTTCAACACAAGCCCGGCGCTCAGCCCCGCCGGCGACCGTGTGGCGTGGATCAGCGACGTCGACGGCTACCGCTCGGTGTACCTGCTCGACGTGAAGAATCCGAAGAAGCGGAAGAAGATCGTCGAGGGGGAGCGGAATCTCGACTTCGAAGAACTTCACCTCGTCACCCCGCGCCTGACGTGGAGTCCCGACGGCAAGCGAATCGCCCTTGCGGTGAAGTCGCAGGCGCGCGACGCAATCTTCCTGATCGACGTGGAGAAGGGGGGTGAGCAGAAGCTGACGTTCGAGCTTGACGCGATCTACTCCGTGGATTGGAGTCCCGACGGCACCCGGCTGGCGTTCCAGGGAATCCGGGGAGAACGTTCCGACATCTACGTCTACGATCTCGCATCCCGATCGCTCTCCAACGTCACCGACGACATCTATACCGACCTCGACCCGGCGTGGAGCGCGGACAGCCGCACCCTCTACTTCGTCAGCGACAGACGCGACAATCCAATCGGCGTGGACGGCGAAGGCTTCGCGATCTGGAACTACGACTATCGCGGGCGCGACATCTTCGCACTCGACCTCAACCCGCGCCGCCTCCACCGACTGACCCGCAGCGACAGCGCGGTGGAGAGTTCGCCACGCGCATTGCCCGACGGACGGCTCCTGTACATCAGCGACGCGAGCGGCATCGGCAACCTGTGGGTGCTCGACACCGCAACGCTCGTCTCCCGTCCCCTCACCAACCTCATCAGCGGCGTGCAGAGCGTCAGCCCCTCGCGCGACGGCGGCCTTCTGGCGTTCTCGAGCTGGAACGGCGACGGGCAGGACATTTTCCTGCTGCGCAGCCCCGCCGAGCGCCGCACGGCGGGGGACACGCTCGCCCCAACCACCTACCTGAAGCGCCGCATCGTTACGGACAGGACATCCGGCACCGGAGCGGGGAGTTCTTCGGGGGTGACCGTTGCAAGCGATGTCGAGGGGTACAGCGGCGCAGGCGTCGACCTCGCCGACGGACTTCCCCCCGGCACTGCGCCGGAGACCGGCCCGGACAGGTTCGAGAGGATGGGAGGCAGCGACACTCTTGCCGATCCACGCATCTACAGTATACGACCGTACACTACACGCTTCACCCCCGACATTATCCAGGCCACGGGAGGGTACACCTCCTACTATGGTCTGCAAGGCGTTGCAACGCTGCTGTTCAGCGACATGCTTGGCGACCAGCAGATCTTCGTTGGCACCAGCATCCTTCTCGACCTGAAGAACAGCGATTTCCTCGTCAGCTACGCCTACCTGCCGGAGCGCGTCGATTACGGCCTTGACGCCTACCACACCTCGCGATTTCTCTACGTCTACCAGCCCGACGGATCGAGCGTGCTCACCCGTTTCCGACAGTGGGGGTTGACGGGACGCGCCTCGAACCCGTTCGACAGGTTCAACAGACTTGAGGCGGAACTACAGGCGATGAACGTGCGACGCGAGCCGCTGGAGGAGGGGGTGATCAACGAGCAGTCGAAACTGCTGCTGGTGCCATCACTCCGAATCGTCCACGACAACACCACGAACTGGGCGTTCAACCCGGCAAGCGGGTCGCGCTGGTACCTGAAGCTTGCGGCAAGCCCGAAGTTCGGCTCCGACGGTGTGGGGTTCTACACCGCAACGGCGGATATACGAAAGTATATCTCCCTCTCCCGCTATGGCGACTACAGCATCGGTTTTCGCGCGTCGGGCGGGGTGAGCTTCGGTCCCGACCCGCAGAAGTTCTATATCGGCGGGGTGGAGAACTGGTTCAACTTCGACATCATCGGCAACACCCTGCCCATCGAGAACGCGGAGGACTTCGCCTTTGCCGCCCCCGTCTATCCGCTGCGCGGCTGGAGCCTGAGCGAGAAGATCGGCAGCCGCTACGCGCTGGCGAATGTGGAGCTTCGCTTCCCGCTCTTCCGAGCGCTGGTGACCGGACCGCTGCCGGTGCTCTTCCAGTACGTCTCCGGCGTTCTCTTCCTCGACGCAGGCTCGGCCTGGAGCGACGCGTTCGTCCCCTTCCGCCGCAACGAAAACGGCATCACCGTCACCAACGACCTGATGATGGGAACCGGCGTGGGAGCACGCGCCTACGTGCTCGGCTTCCCCCTCAAGCTCGACGTTGCCTGGCGCTGGGACCTCGACGCCTGGAGCCGCCCGGTGTACCACATCTCCCTCGGCTACGACTTCTAGAGCCTTCCTGCTCCATATAGAGCGTTACGGCATTGGCTTCGATGGAGCGATAGCTTTGCCGCGGTTCCTCCCTCCTCCCCGATGCGGCGCCTCCTCTCCATCCTCATCCTTGCCACCTTCACGCTCTACGTGCTCAACGCACCGTTGACGTGGTCGGTCTACGGCCTGTTCGCAGACCGCATCGCCGAGGAGTTGTGCGTCAACCCGGACAATCCCTGCTGTCACGGTCGCTGCTACATCAACGGGTCAATCCGCAAGCAGGAGGAGAGCAAGAGCCTCACGCCGAACATCCCTCTCTCCCCCGAGAAGATTCTTCTCTACATCGACCCGCACACTCCGTGCGAACCGCTCGCACTGCTCACCGACCGTCTTCTGCCCGCTGATCCCGTCTCCCCGGTTCGTCCGGGCTGGGCATCGCTTTTCGACCCGCCACCCCGCCATCTCTCGTAGTTCTCCACACACCTCCCACCAGCATCCAGCGTGTGGGAGAGGCGGAGCGTCGACTGCTCCGTCAGGGCCGCGCCGTGCGCTGGCCTCCACCCCTGTTGTGTCCACACATCACGAGAGCAACAATGAATACCATCCACTCTTTGCGTCTTGCAACTCTCCTGTTTCTCCTTGCAGGCATCAGCACAGCACAGGCCTGCGACTTCTGCAACTGTCTTGCAGCGATCAACCCCTGGTACAACGGCTCAAGCTCCGCAGCACTCCACGTGATGATTCAACGTGCCGTGCACGGAAGCAGTGCGCCGGGTTCCTTCATCAAATCCGCGGCGCTCGACGGCATCGAGCATGGCGGACACGATCACGAGGGGGACAGCACCGCCCTCTCCACCGAGATGCGAACGACCTTCGAGCTGTCGGGACGATGGCAGGTCAGCCCTGAGGTGATGATCACCGCGGCGCTCCCCCTGGTGCTGATCCACGCCGACGAAGTTGCAGCCCAGGGAATCGGCGACCCACGGATCATGGCCTACTATGTGGTCCGCGACTCCCTCCTCTCCTCGGCGCTTCTGCTCGGCGGCGGCGTTGCGCTCCCGCTCGGCACCGTTGACCTGCGCGGTAGCGACGGCAGCCCGCTCCCCGCCAACGAGCAGCCCGGCACACAGGCATTCACCGCCATGGCAGATGTGACCGCACAGACACGCCTCGGCGGCTGGAGCCTGACAGCGAATGTGCTCGGACGCCTCCCCTTCCCGGATGGCAACCGAAACAGACGAGGCACCTCGATCGTGGCGAGCGGGTCGGTTGGACACGATCTGCTGCGGAGCAACGAGCAGGAGATGGCGCTGATCGGCACCGCCGGCCTCCGCTGCGAGTCGGCAACGCACGACAGGGTTGCCGACCAGGAGGATGCGGCATCCGGCTTCACCTCGCTCTACGCCCAGCTCGGAGGACAGCTCGTCCTCGGCTCCGTGCGCGTCGAGGCGGCAACGATGATCCCCCTTGCCTCGCGCAGACCGGATGGAAGTCCGCAGGAGCAGGCACGAATCGTTGGGGGGGTGCGCTACCAGTTCTGAGAGGGAAATAGCGTGCCCTACGATACCCTTTGTCCGCAAGGGTATCGTAGGGCACGCAACCATCCTGTGCGAGGGCCTACCCCTTCGTTTCCCCTGTTAAAAAATCCGCCACTTCCTCGAGCCGACGCTTCAAGCCGGGTGGGACCGTAAACTGATAGGTGTTTCCAACCTTGTAGGAGTTCAGAAGTTTCAGGTTCTGAAGCTCCAGAAGGTCGGAACGCGAGGTGTGGTAGCTTATGGCGTGTGATCGCCGATGCGATTCGATGGAGTAGACAGCGTAGGGATTCTTGAGAGCATTATCGAGCAGAGCAAGCTGCCGATGATTGAATACCGCCTTTGCAATCCTTGTCTTCTGGAGAAAGCGGCTCACCTCCTGCATTTCAGCCGCCTTCTTCTCTACATAGGCGTATAGTTCATCAATGGCACGAAGGACAATGCTTGATTGCTGTAGCAGGAAATAGGTCGTGTCGTTTTCGTCCGTCTCTGTGTAGAGAAACGAACGCACGTACCGAACAGGTGCCTTCTGAATGATTCTGGAGATCGACAGAAACTCGCACAACCAGTACCCCTGTCGTGCCATCGACCAGTAGAACAAGGCCCGCGCAGTCCTGCCGTTTCCATCCACGAAGGGATGATCGTACGCAAGCCAGAAGTGCAACAGGATTGACCGCACCACCGGATGGATAGAGAATTCCTTGTCGACACCATTCGCGAAATCACACAGCCCCTCCATACGGCGTGCAAGCTGGTCAGCAGGTGGCGGTACGTGAACCACATCCCCTGTCCGCGTGTCCTCAACGCAGATATCCTCGTCTTCTCTACGCAGTCGACCAGCAGCGTGGGATTTTTCCAGTGTTTTCTCCACCAGAATGCCGTGGAGTTCGAGAATGATGTCGGAGGTCAGGGGCCGATCCGTTACGGTGCGGATGAACTCCATTGCCCGGTAGTTATTGTAGATCATCTGCTCACTCCTGTCCCGTGGCAGTCGCCCCGTCTGAATCATCTCCTTCGCCACCTGCCGCGTCGTGGAGGCGCCCTCCAACTGGCTGGAGGTAATCGCCTCCTCCATCAGCGACTTGACGATATAGGTATCTCTCGTGTGCGGATTCCGAACCTGCTCGGGACCAACCACTGCTCCGGCAGCCTTCTTCTCAATCTCTGAAAGCATGATCTGGAGCGCATCCGGCACGGCGTAGACAAATGGTCGTTCCCGTGTGTCTACGAGTGGTAGAGGACGATAGATTGCCTTGCGTCCCAATTTGATGCTCAGCCACCACTCCCGTATGGAAAGTCCGTCTGGTGGCTTAAGATGTCGCAGCGTATCCCAGTGTCGATAACGGCCCTCCGGCGCTGGAGTGAACGCCGCTGCACTTGTCAATCGCCGGATAACATCCACACCAGCAGGTTGTGCAAGGATCTCTGCCGCAAGCTTTTCAAAATTTGGCGGTTCCTGCGGTAATGTTGCCATGGGTCTCCCTTGCTATGGCAGCAAGTATATCAAGAACCTTGTAAAGCATTTAGAATGTATTTGGCATTATAAATGCTTTGTGTGACCTCATGGTTTATCAACTGTTTTTGAGGCTTGCCTCCCATCTCCACACAACTACACGCCGTAGCGGTTCGGTAGCGACAGTTGCCGTATCATAGAGCCTTGATTATTCAGAGTCGATCGACTCCACCACAGCCGTGACCGCACCCGATCCACTTCTTGCCGCACTCCGCCGCTTCTTCGGCTACGACCGCTTCCGTCCGCTCCAGCGGGAGGCGATCGAGAGCGTGCTGGCAGGTCGGGATACGGTTGTTATCGCTCCAACCGGCGGCGGCAAATCGCTCTGCTACCAGCTTCCCGCGCTCCTCCTCGACGGCATCACCGTGGTGGTCAGTCCGCTCATTGCGTTGATGAAGGACCAGGTTGACGGGCTCACCGAGAGCGGCGTTCCCGCAACCTTTCTCAACAGTTCAATACCCGCCGGGGAGAGCAGTCGTCGGCTGAAAAGTCTCTTCGCCGGCAAAACCAAGCTCCTCTATCTCGCCCCCGAACGCCTGCTGATGGACGGCTTTCTGGAGATCATCCAGAAGCTGCCGGTGCGGCTCCTCGCCATCGACGAGGCACACTGCATCTCCGAGTGGGGCCACGACTTCCGGCGCGAGTACCGCCAGCTCCGCCGTGTGCGCTCGCTGCTGCCGGGCGTTCCCTGCATCGCGCTGACCGCCACTGCCACCGACAAGGTCCAGCAGGATATCGTCAAGCAGCTGGGGATGGGAGAGCACACCCTGGTGAAGGGGAGCTTCGTGCGACGCAACCTCTTCTACGAGGTGCGCACCAAGCAGGAAGCGTACCGCCAGCTCGCCGACTATCTGCGCGAACGCGCGGGGGAGTCGGGCATCATCTACTGCGGCAGCCGCAAGGTGACGGACAGCCTTGCCGAACGGCTCGTTGCCGACGGCTTCGACGCGCTGGCCTATCACGCCGGGCTGACGCCGAAGCAGCGAAGCGAGCGCCAGGAGAAGTTCATCCGTGACGACACCGGCATCATCGTTGCAACCATCGCCTTCGGCATGGGAATCGACAAGCCGAACATCCGCTTCGTGGTCCACTACGATCTGCCGCGCACAATCGAAGGCTACTACCAGGAAACCGGACGCGCCGGACGCGACGGACTGGAGAGCGAGTGCGTTCTCTTCTACAGCTACGGCGACAGGCTGAAGATCGACCACTTCATCGAGGACAAGCCGGAACACCTGCGCGAGGCGGCGCGGCGCCAGCTCATGCAGGTGATCGGCTTCGCCGAGTCCACCGTGTGCCGCCACCGGCAGATCGCGGAGTACTTCGGCGAGGTGTTCCCCGAAGGTCCCTGCGGGATGTGCGACAACTGCACGAAGCCCGTTGAGCTTGTCGACGCAACAACCATGGCGCAGATGCTGCTCAGCGCCGTTCGCCGCACCGGTGAACGGTTTGGTCCTGCCTACGTGGTGGATGTGCTGCTGGGGAACGAGACCGACCGCGTGCTCCACAATCGCCACGCGGACCTTTCGGTGTTCGGCATCGGCCGCGACTATCCGAAGACGGCGTGGATGGGTCTGGCACGCCAGCTCGTGACGATGGGCTACATGGTACAGGGAGAGTACAGCGTGCTGAAGCTGACGGCACAGTGCCGCCGCGTGCTGTTCGAGGGGGAGCGGGTAATGGTGAAGCCGCAGGCACCGAGCGCGCGGGAGCGGCAGAAGACCGACCGGGCACGCCGCGCCGCGCGGGTTGCCGCCGCGGGGCCAGCGAGCGAGGGGTTGTTCCAGGCACTGCGCCGCCTCCGCAAGCAGATCGCCGACGACATGGACGTCCCGCCCTACGTGATCTTCAACGACGCAACGCTTCGGGAGATGGCAGCGAGCGCTCCGCGCACACTCGAAGCGATGCGGGAGGTAAGCGGCGTTGGCGAGCGGAAACTGGCGCAGTACGGCGAACGGTTCCTTGCGGCGATTGCCGAGTACCGTGGCTAAGGAACGAGCAGTGCTCAGCGGCTGGCTTCGGCAGCAGCAACAAACTTCTCAACAGTGGCGGGCAGCTCCCGCCGCAGTCGCCTGCCGAGTATCGGCTTCAGGAAAAGGGCGCCAGGCCCTTTCACCTCCACTCTGAACGTCACCTCCCGCCGTCCATCACCAGCGTCCTGTATCGAGCGTTGCCAGTCCATCCTGTTGAAGAACGGCAGGAAGAACCGCTCGGTAGTGCTTTGATATGGTTGAAGCTCGGTAACCATGAACCTGACAGGCTGCGCCCGATCCTTCAGCGTGGCAACGCCTGCCGTTCCAACCTGGAACGGACCATCGATGCTGACGGACTCCAGCGCAACGTCCCATACGGGTCGATTGGCGATCTCCGCCCACTGCCTCCAGATCCTCTCCCTCGACGCGCTCGTCAGTTTCGCCAGCTCGATGACCCGCAGCCGCTCAACGCTTCCTATCACCACGAGGGCGAGCACGATCATCAGCACGAACAGCGCAATCATCACGAGCATGGCGATTCCCTTTGGTTATATCGAAAGCACACACTCCACCGATCCGGGCCACGACGAGTGGCCCTCCCATCAATTCAGTTCGTCAGCGCGTAGACGATGATGTTGGTCCCGATCTTCAACGCGGTTTCGCGGCGCTCCGGGGGGTCGCTGTGCGACTCCGGGTCAGCCCAGCCATCGCTCGGGTTCGTCTCCACGGTGTAGAAGACACAGAGCCGTTTGCGCGCGTCGAAGAGCGCCAGACCGCGCGGCGCCCTGCCGTCGTGCTCATGAATCTTCGGAAGACCACCGGGGAAATCGAACACCGAGTGGTAGATCGGGTGAGTGAAGGGAAGGTCCCGCATCGGCTGGTCGGGGAAGACCCGCCGCATCTCGCGCTGGATGGCCGTGTCGGCACCGTAGTCGTCGTCGATGTAGAGGAAGCCGCCGTTGTCCAGGTAGCTGCGCAGACGCCGCACCTCGTCGGGCGTGAGCACAACGTTGCCGTGCCCGGTCATGAAGACCATCGGGTAGTCGTAGAGTCTGTCGCTCGACAGGTCAACGTACTCGAACGCGGGGCGCACGTCCAGCCCCGCGTTCTCCCGAACGTACTCCAGCAGGTTGACCTCCGCCGAGGGGTCGTTGTACCAGTCGCCGCCACCGCGATACTTCACCCGCGCCAGCACAAAGGCGCTCCCCCCCCTTCCATCCCCCGCACGAAGTCGTGAGGGATCGACCTCCTGTGCACCGAGAGATTCGGCGAAGAGGAGCGCCATCATCGTCACCATCGCATAACAGATACGGAGGGACATGCCCATTACGGGAAGGTTATTCCCCTTCGCCATCGCAGAATTATAGGTTCGCGTCGATTCGATCATCTGGTCTCTCACCCTTACTCCATCAATACGGTACGCCATGCAGACAAGGATTCCTCCTGCGCTCCTCCTGTTCTCCGCGCTCACCCTTCACAGCGCCGTTGCGCAGACAGACGCTCCGGCCCCTGGTCCCGGCATCTACACCCTTCCCCCCCTCTCCGCCCCCTTCATTTCCAGTTCGACGATTTACCGGGAGGGAGGATTGTCCGGCCTCCACTACATCGGGGGGAACGAGTTCTGGTATATCACCGACCGCGGGCCGAACGTCGATTCCGGGAGCAACAAGGTGTTCGCAACCCCGGAGTTCCAGCCCCGCATCTACCGGCTGCGCGTGAGCGCGGGAACGATTGCGATCATCGACTCCATTCTTCTCCGCAGCGACGCGGGCGGCCCAACATCGGGCCTGACAAACCCCGCTCCCTACAACACCGGCGAGACGGCGTACGACACCAGCTTCACCCCCCTCCCCGCCGATGAGTGGGGGTTCGATCCCGAAGGGCTGGTGCAGGCTCCCGACGGCACCTTCTGGTTCTGCGAGGAGTACGCCCCCGGCATCGCCCAGTTCGGTGCCAATGGACGGATCATCCGCCGCGTCCGTCCCCAGCCAGCCCCCGGAGGCCTCCCCGACATCCTCAGGAAGCGCAACCCGAACCGTGGAGCCGAGGGAATCTGCATCACACCGAACGGGAGAATCTACACGATTGTGCAGAGCGGCATGCTGAACAGCGCAGCGAACACCGCCGACGCGAACAAAACCGCCGGCGAACGGACCGAGGTGTTGCGTCTGGTGGAGTTCGATCCGGCCACGGGCCTATCGCGGATGTTTCCCTACCTGATGGACGAGGGCTATCCAAACGGTGGGTCCGGCATCCGCAAGCGCGACATCAAGATCGGTGAGATGGTGTCGTTGAACAACAACGAGCTTCTGCTGATCGAGCACGCACAGCGCGACGGGCAGAACGTGAAGCGCGTCTACAAGGTTGGACTTGCCGGCGCCACCCCGATCACGAACGAAGTGTTCCAGGTCGAGTCCGCCTCGAAGTCGCTGGAAGAGTTGAGCCGATCCGAGATCGCAACGGTTGCCGGACTGACTCCCGTCACGAAAACGCTGATCCTCGACATGCTCGCCCCTGGTTCCGGCAATCCCGTATGGCCCGACAGCCTCGACAAGCCCGAAGGGCTGGCAGTGCTCGACCCAACGACGATCATCATCGGCAACGACAACGACTTCGGGGTTGTCTCCCCCAACGCGGACGGGATCATCACCCTCACCGGCCGCGCAACGAACCTCTACGTCTTCCGCCTCCCTGCACCACTCGACTTCCAGCGCGTGTCGGGCGTTGGGAGTGGTTCAGCACATGCCTCCGTCGAAATCGCGCCGAACCCTGTCACCGGCAGAGTGGTGGACGTCACGCTCAACATACCAGAGCCAGCCAGCGCGCACATCGCTCTTTTCGACATCGACGGGAATGCCGTTGCCTCCAGCGAGCAGACGCTCACCAGTGCTGGACGCCACACGCTCCGGCTCGACGTAGAGGCCCTCCCTGCCGGACTCTACCACCTCCGCAGCACAGTTGGCACAACATCGGCGAGCCACACGGTGATCATCGCCCGCTAGGTCTCAGGAGCAACGATCGATACTCGCCGGAGTCGTGTCCCCCTATGGGACCGGCTCCGGCGAAAACGTTGGAGAGCCGGCTTCTGTGATTGAGAAGCCCTCTACAACTCCAGCCGTTCTCCTCCGATTCCGGTTCCGAGCGCGCGGGCGAGTGCCAGCACCGCAAGCTCCTTCGCGCGCGCCTCAACGTCGAGTGTCAAGTCGATTTCCAGCCACGAGACTGGAACGTCGTCGGGGCTGACGTAGGGAGCATGCTTCCGTATCGCCACGCGCGAACCGTTCCCCTCGGGCGAGCTGACATGAAAGTGTGGCTCCCGGTTCCACGTTACAAGCGCGCGCTCGGTGGCCTGTTGGATCGAGAGTGCGTCCGGTAGACAGCGATGGTGGTGCACGTCGTAGACCATTGGGACGCCGGTACGCTCGCAAATCGGCAGGAGGTCTTCCGGCGGAAAACTCACATCGTCGTTCTCCAGTGTAAGCCGCGCGCGCACCCGATCCGGGAGACGCTCCACCTCACGCTCCAGCCGTTCGAGTGCGGCAGGGCGATCACCGTACACCCCTCCACCGTGGATGTTCACCACATCGGCGCCGAGCAGATCGCACATATCGGCCATGTAGTCGAGGTCACGCAACGAGGATGCGAGCACTTCGGGCCGCGGAGAGTTGAGCAGTGTGAACTGGTCCGGGTGGAAGCTCAGCCGCACTCCCCGTTCGCGCGCATACACGCCACACGCACGATAGGCTTCAACGAGCGCGTCGCCATCCGGGAGGTTGCCGGGTCGGTAGCCGAACGCCGGGTGCGTTGCCAGGGGCCACAACCCGCTCTGAATACGGAAGGCCCGGATACCGAGTCTGGCACAGGTCTCCAGCGCAGCCATCAGCGTGATCGCGTTGTGCCGCACCACGTGGGTCAGTTTCGCAACAACTGCATCACTGTCGAGCGTCGAGAGATGCCGAGCCGTGGTCGTCGCAAACGATATCGGCTCGGCAGCAAACTGGCAGCAAAGGCCCAAGCGCAACGGCTTGCAGGGTTAGGTGGAGACAGGATGTACGGGGAGAAGAAAAGAGAAAGTGCAGCAACGCGCCCTCTTTCGCTCCCCTTGTTGTGCAGTGGTCCCTACGCCTCGCTCTCCGTTGTCTCGAATGTGACTCCCTCGACGGCAAGTTCGCGGAGCATCGTCTCCACTGCGCTATCGGCAATCAATTGCTCGGCAGTATACAATCCGACTCCGCCGATCTCGCCGCTGCCGATCATCCGCGCAGCGATCGCTCCGGTGAAGCTCGTCGTGCGCGCCATCGAGGTGAAGCCCGTCTGTGGGTCGCGCCGGTCGACCATGTCGGTGCGGACACGGACGCGGTGCCCGCCGCGCACGCCGATCAGGTCAACCCGGAAGAGCGTCAGGTCCACCTCATTCTCGCGCAGACGGACGTGCGGCCACAGCACCGTGTCCACCACCTGCTTCGGCACAACCGCCGTCCCCCCGACGTCAACAGGGTCCGTGGCAAGCAGGCCAAGCTCGTTGAGCACCGTTGCTCGCGCGGCATAGCCGGGCCAGCGCAAGGTCTTCTGCGTTCCCTCCCGGATGTCGCGGAACTCATCCATCTCCAACAGCCAGCCGAACAGCCCCTCGTTCCACGCTTCGAGCGGAGCCAGACCCGCAAACTCCGTGTGCTCCACCTCGCTGTAGCGCTGCGGGTAGAGCACCGCTCCATCGTGCACGACGCGCGTCGGAATCGAGCGAAGCGGAAGGCTGCGGCCGCCGAAGACGATGCGATAGCCGAGCGGACCCTGGGGCTGCTCCGGCACACCGCCACACTTGATGTGCAGCTCCTCCACTGCGTCGAGCCGCTTCGCGTTGTAGCGCGCGATGATCTCGGTCAGTCCCGGCTCCAGGCCACACCCAAGCAGGATAAGTGCTCCGGCCTCCTGTGCGCGGCGGGCAAGCTCGGGGAGCGCGTCGTCGTCGGGAATGGCGAGGTCGACGATCGGTGTGCGCGTCGCGATTGCCGCATCGAACGCCTTCACACTGGCGCTCCACGGAAGCGCCGCCATCGCCACATCGTACCCGGCGAAGAGCGCCTGCGCAGCCTCTGTGTTGTCGAGGTCAACCGTGTGGAGCCGGAGGTGCTCGGAACGCGGGTGACGTTCGAGCTGCCGACGGCTCTCATCGAGCTGTTCGGGATCACGGTCGGCAATACCAACCGTTGCTACCTGCGGGTCGTTGAGGGCATTCCATGCTGCGGCAGGACCCATGAGTCCGCCGCCGAGGATAAGGATGGTCATAGAGAGTCGGAGAGTCTGTGTGTCTGGAAGTCGAAGGAAACGTGTGGAGCGTCGGGCCGAGGGAAGGCAGAAGGCGCCAGAAACGGTTTCAAGGAGACGATCAGCACCAGTCTCCTTCCTACGCAGCGCTGGCCGTTCCCTACACTCGGCGCTCGACACGACCAAGACCGATCAATATCAGCGCGAGCAGGGCGCCTGCGAGGAACCCACCAGCGTGCGCGGCGTAGGCAACGCCCCCGGTTTGTGCCGTTGGTGCAAGCGACGCCCACGTGTTGACGAACTGCTGGAACGCCCAGAACCCGATCATCATCCACGCGGGAACGCTGGTGACGAAGAAGCCGAGCAGCACGTTCACACGGTTGGAGCGGAACATGATGATGTACGCGCCGAGCACACCGGAGATTGCCCCGGAGGCACCAACCATCGGTATCGAGGACCCCGAGTTCAGCAGCACGTGCGCAGCGCTTGCCGCAAGCCCGCACACAAGATAGAAGAGAAGGAACATGCCGTGGCCGAACACATCCTCAACGTTATCGCCAAACACCTTCAGAAAGAGCATGTTGCCGATGATATGCCCGTATCCGCCGTGAAGGAACATCGAGGTGACGAGGGTATAAAGATCCTGGCCACTGGTGATCTCCGCCGGAATTGCCCCCCACGTCGTCAGGAATCTGTCCAGTCCCCGCCCCTGGGTCAGTTCGAGCACGAAGACGAGCACGTTGGCGATCACCAAGGCCCATGTCACGATGCCCGTGCGCTGGACCAGACTGTTGTCGTCGCCGATGGGAAGCATGGCGGTTGGAGGTTGATGGGGTTGCCGGCACGAAGAGAATCCAGAGGAGGCGGGCGACGCTGCGGTGCCGACAGACTACTTCCGCCCAACCCACAGCTCGGCGATTGCGCAGAGGAGAGCAATGGCCAGCGCAATCCGCCACAGTTCGGCGCCGATGCGGTGGTCGCGAATCGCGTCGGCCATCGTGTCGTCGTCCTCCTCGATCAGCGTCAGCCGAGACGGGTCGGCCATATGCGCGCCAACCCGTCCCCCGAGATCGCGCGGTTCGAGCAGCGGCGGCTGGCTCTCACGCGCACCAACCGCCGCAGTGAACGCGGCAACCGTCTCCCCCGACCGCTCCACCCGGTAGATTCCCGGCAGATCGGTGCGGGTATAGGGGAGCACCGGCCCAGTCGGGTAGACGCGCACCGCCACCCGATCCACCACACCATCGGGACGCCGCACATCGAGCTGTTCGGGGGGCGTTCCCTGCACTGGCAGCGGCACGGCGATCGGGCGGCCACACTCGACCTCTGGAGCCGAGGAGTTGCGCGCGCCCACGTAGAGCACCGAGCGGGTTGCGATTGGAACGACAATCGCGCGCTGGGGAAAATCACCCCACGTCGTTGCTGGTGGAGCGCCCACCGCGATGATCCTCCCACGTCCGCGCCGGAACTCGCTGACGAACGCGCGACCGTTGCCGAGGCGAATCACCGTTTCGCCCCCCGATGGCGGCATCAACGCGGTGAACCGTGGAGACTCGACAACGCCGGGTGAAGTGGGGTCGAACACTCCGGTGAAGAGCGGGTGCGACTGCTCGACCATTGTGAAGCGCAGCGCGGACGTATCGACGGCGCGAGCGTCGATACGCTCCTCGAAGGCAACACCGAGTCGGCGGCCCAGTCCAGCGTTGAAACGAGCGCGGTCGAAGCCTGGCCCGGCGTAGATCACGAGGCCTCCGCCGTTCTCCACGAACCGCGCGAGCGATTCTCCGTCCGGCGTCTCGTCGGCAACGACAACAGCGGCAGTGCGCACCGGATCGATCGAGCCGAGCGCACTGGCGGACATCGTCTCGAAGGAAACGGCCCCCCCCATCAGGTCGAAGAGTGCGCCGAGTGTGCGCACAGCTTCGGCAGAACCGGCAAGCACAACGCGCACGCGCTGTGCCACGGGGAGCACGATCCAGCGGCGGTTGTCGCCAGCCAGGGCATCGCCGCTCACCCCCAGCTCAACGCCGGCAAATCCTGCACGCCGGGGCGTGGCGTTCATGAGCACTGCCGCAGTTCCGCCCGCAGGGACCGTGACAGCGGTTCTCCCCTGCTCCTCCCCATCAACCCTGAGCGTGACGGGAACAGCCTCGGCCGGGCGATCACCGTGATTGCGCACCCACGCACGCACGGGAGTTGCAACGCCGATCTGAAAGAACGCGCTCTCGGCAGCAACCGAGTCGATGGAAAGGTTTGCGCTCGAACGGCTCCCCGCATCAATCGGAATCACCGTCACGCGCACGTCGGCGGGAAAGAGCCGGGTGCTGTCGGCAAGTGCGGGGAGTCCGCTCCGCTGCCCATCGGTAATCACGTAGACCTCGCGGTTGAGCGCGGCAGAACGTTCGAGCAGGCGGGCGGCGGCACGCAATCCCTCCTCCAGATCGCCCCGTCCCGGAAGCAGCCGCACACGGTCGATGCTGGCACGCAGCAGTTCGGGGCTGCGGATCGGATCGGTGCGCAGAGCGCTGTCTATCGAGGCAAGTGGAAGGATCCAGCTCTGATCCTTTCGCTCCATCGTCTCGGCAACAGCCTGCGCCGCGCGCCGCGCACGAGCGAACCGTTCACCAGACGTGCCGGCCGTCCCCATCGAGAGGGAGTTGTCGAGGAGGATCACCGCAGCGCTCGGCGCGCTCATCCCCACCAGCCCCACCGAGCTGCGAATGGCAGGCCGTGCAAAGGCAACAACGAGCGCAGCAACCAGCAGTACGCGGAGCAGCAGGAGGAAGGGATGCTCAACGCGCAGCGCGCGCCGACTCTGCTGCTCCCGCTCCTCGACGAAGCGGAGCGAACTGAACTCCACGACGCGACCGCGCCGACGGCTCCGCAGGTGGAGCAGCAACGGAATCGCCGAGGCGGCGAGCGCGACGAGGAGGAGCGGGTTGAGAAAGGTCATGGAGCTACAGGTGCGGCAGCGCGGAGTGCTTGACGGCCTCGGCCGATTCACGATCTTGCCGGGGCGACCGCATGCCCGAAAGATAACGTCCCCGGCATACCTGCACGTTCCGGCACAACTCCACTCTTCGTCTCCCCCCATCGCTCCATTGATGCGCCTTTCTTCCCTTCTGCTGCTTCTCTTCTCCTTCCAGCGTACGGCACAGACGCACACACACCGCGGTCTGTATGTGGACGGCTTTGCCTCGATCCTCGGCAACGAACCGCGCGAGGATTCGCTCCTGCTCTACGCACACGCCAACAGGTTCACGGCGCTCACGCTCTACGAGGTCCACCGCATCGACCTGACGAAGAGTGAACGGGCCAACGCACTCGCACGATTCATTCGCCGTGCGCGCGTGGACTTCGGCATCGAGGAGATCAGCGTGGCGGGAGAGAACGCCGGATTCTTTGCCCAGCGAGTCATTCCGTACAATCACTCCCGCAGCGACACACTCGAACGCTTCACCACGCTGAACGTCGAGTTCGAGTACTGGAACGACGGCAGCACAGGGCCGGGGGATGTCTACTGCGAAGACTACCTGGAGCCGCTCGGCTACCCCTGCACCCGCGCCGGGGCTTTCAGCTTCTTCATGACGCAGCTTCGCGCAATCGACTCCACCGCCGATGCGAACGGGCTGCGCTGCGAACTGTACGTTGGCTGGTTCACACAGCAGGAGTGCGACAGCTTCCTCACCCACATCGACCGATTGCTTCTCCACGCCTACGTTACCGATCCCGACCGCGCCTTTCCCTACACGCGTGAGCGGATCGAGTGGCTCGAAGGGTCGAAACACGACATCGATCTCGCCGTGCTCTTCTCGGCGGAGCAGGAGTTTCTGAAGCCGTGGATGCACTCCACAGACGCCTCACTCGATTCGGCCCACAACGTATGGCGAGCCGGGTTTGAGGCGGCGGAACCGTGGGCGCACGTCCATCCCATCGGATCTGTCTGGTTCACGTATGGAGAGATGCCCTACACTCTGCCTGTCGCATCGGTTGAACAACGGACACGACGGCTGCGAACACTCGACTTGAGCCGACTCCACAGATAGTTCGAGCCGATCTCCTCACCTCCCGATTCCACCGCTGGGAACTTCCCGACCATCATTTCCGACCAATGCTCTCTCCCCGTCTCCTCACCCCTCTTTTCGTTGCGCTCGTCCCCCTGCTGCTCCCGGCACAGACCCTTCAGCGGGCTGGCCCCAACCCTGTCGAGGCAAGCGCTCTCGGGTATGATGCCAGCAACGGAACACTGTATGCCGGAACTGCGTCGGGCGTGCTCGCTCGTTCCACCGACGGTGGCGCGCACTGGACCAGACTCTCCCTTCCGGCCCGCATCGGTGAGTCGATTGACGGAGTAGCGGCGCGTGGCGCGAAAATCCTCGTTGCGGCCTCGACACGCGAGATCTACAGGCTCCGCCTCAGCACCGACAGCGGAAGGAATTGGCAAGAGCGTGAGATCCTCGGCATCAACCCCTACGGCGTCAGGGCGGTGGGCCTGACCGAAGGGACGATGTGGATCATCGACAAGAGCAAGAAGGCGCGGATCTCGCGCGATGGCGGCACAACGTGGAGTCCCCTCTTCGCAAGGAACCCGGAGCTGCGCGTGAGCGCGATTGCCACCGGGGAGACGGAGATCGTTGCCGCCACCGAGTCGGGGATCCGTCGCTCCACCGACCAGGGAATGACATGGAGCGAGGGGATGGGATCGATCACCGATGAGGTGGACGAGATGGCGTTCAACGGCAAGGGTCTGGTTGCCGTTGGCCGGGTGGACGCGCCCGATGGTCTGCGAACACTTCTGCGACTCTACAGCATTGCCGACCGCGATGGGGGAACGGCCACAACGCTCCCCTTCCCCGACATCGAGAACGTCAACCGCACCTACGCGCACTGCATTGCGGCAGCGGGAGATACCGTTCTGGTCGGCGTCTTCCGCAACTATCACCACCTGATCGGCGAAACGCGCCTGATGCGAACAGTCGATGCCGGGGCACACTGGACATCCTGCCCCGGCATCGACTCGCTCGGTCTGCTCACGATGATCCGTGCGCACGACCGCATCGTCCTTGGGGACGGAACACGGTTGCTGGTCTCGCAGGATGAAGGGGCCACGTTCACTCCAACGGGCACCGAGCTTGCCGGCACGCACGTCGAGATGCTTGCCGGCACCGACACACCTGTGGCAGCAGGAGGCGGGTATCTCTACACCTCCACGAACGGACGCTTCCACCGCGTTGGGTACGAGGCGTGGACCGCCCCTCCCTACCGGCTGCTTGCTGCGCGCGGCAGCACCATCCTTGCCACCACCGGCAACCCGATGGAATCGTACGGGTCATCGATCCTGCTCCGCTCAACCGACAATGGAACAACGTGGAAGGAGGTCGAGAAGGGTCTGCAAGTCCGCTCGCCTCTGCACAGCGACGGACGCACGATCACCGTGCCGCTCGACGCGATTGCCGATGATGGAAAGACTTTCGCGGCGCTCTCCCTCCGGGGAATCTTTCTCTCGACCGACGGGGGAGCATCGTGGCGCGCGGTGGACGGGAAGAGGTGGGAGAAGTTGATGGCCGAGGAGGATCTGGGTGAGATCAATGGGATCGCGATCTCCCGCGGCACGATCATCGTCTCCGCCGAAGGCGGCTTGATTCAGGGATCGACAACGCGTGGTGGATGGAAGAAGCTTCGCTCGTGGCCGAACGATTGGCAGCCCGGAGCAATCAGCGCCCACAACTCCGTGATAACCGTCGCTGCCGGAGGCAGCCTCTGGTCCTCGACGACCGACGGCGCCACGTGGCAGCAGAGCAACGCCACAGAGTGGAGCGAGATCACCGCTCTCACCAGAGAGAAGCGGAGGGAGGCGGTGATTGCCGACGGCAGGGTATGGATCAGCAGCAACGGAACGTGGCAGGAGGTGCCCCTCCCTGATGGAGTGCAACCGGTCTCGCTCCACCTCACCAGCAACGACCTCTGGATTGGAACTGCTGCCGACGGCGTGTGGAGAATGAGCCGCGGAGAGGAACATGGAGATCGATAAGGGTGCAGAGTACCCGACTGGAGATTGCACACCCTGGCCGATGTCACAGAATCGAGCAGAAAGCATCGTAGCCGCATGGCTACTCTCTCCGCATTCGCTCTGCTCGCAGCCACGCTGCTCACACTCTCCTGCACCGATCCAGAGACGGGCAACACCGCACTGGACTGCAAGTCTGCACAGCAATCGACGGCAGCATCCTCCAGGTCACGGAAGGCAGCGACCAGACGACACCCCGACACGCTGTCAACCCGTTCGGACAGCTTTCCACTCCCGGCTGATCCCCTCTACCACGCGAGGCTGCCGAAAGGGTTCACGGCAGATCGCATTCTCGTGGAGAAGAGCGAGCGCAGGCTCACGCTGATAAAGAACGGCAAGGCGGTGAAGTTCTACAGGGTCGCGCTCGGCACAAGTCCGGTTGGGGCGAAACAGCAGGAAGGCGACCGGAAGACTCCAGAAGGGGTGTACACCATCGACCGCCACAATGCGGCAAGCGAGTGGTACTACTCGCTCCACATCTCCTATCCAAGTGCTGCCGACCGTGCGCGGGCACGCAGGCGCGGAGTCTCCCCCGGCGGCGACATCATGATTCACGGCCTTGCGCCGCGCTTCGCACACTGGGGTCGCGCGCACGCGCGCAGCGACTGGACGTGGGGCTGCATCGCTCTCAGCAACCCGGAGATGGACGAACTGCGACGCTCCATCCCGGCGGGAACGACGATCGAAATCCGCCCGTAGAAGAGGGCAGAAATTGGAACGCGCTCCTCGCTCCCACTCCCGTACCCTTTTCACTTGATCACATCGACGGAGATCCCTGCGCCGAGATACCCCTGCCGTCCTGTCACGCTGCTGGTGAGGGGCAGAACGTAGAGCGCCTCGACGGTGAAATCGGCAATGTGAAAGCGAAGGCCGAACTGCGCTTCGGTATGGATGCGAAACACGTTGTCGTTGAGGAAGTAGTCGGTGCGCTGTGCAGCAACGGCACCGAGGCGGTCACGAACCAGGGGAAGTTCGAGCGACAGATTCGGGAGCAGTTGCGGTAGAAGGAACACCGCCCCAACGACGGGATGGATCAGAAACCCAAGAATCCCTGCGGCGGTCACCAGTGGGTTGATCGAGACAACGGTGCCCAGTTCATCCCGCCTATCGAGCGCAGCGAAGGTGAGGGGAGCGATGCTGAGCGCACCGGCTCGCACACCCAGGATCAGTCGAGTGTTCGTCGGTGGAAGGCTGACACGCCCCTGCACGCCAATCGAGAGCCGACGGCCACCAGCGACAAGTGAGTCCAGCCCCACTTCATCCTGATTGACCGAGTCGAGGCTGCGAACGCCGGGACGAACAGTGTCGGAGGGCTGGGCACGCGCCTGCGAGAAGGCGAGGAGAGAAGCGGCAGCGAGGAGAAGAAACGCTGCAATGGGGCGGTAGAGTATGGAGTACATGGAGTGGGGGAACCTGACGGTATGGCGATCCAATCCTGGAAGCGTTCTGATGGAGCGCTATCGCTGGACTGGAGAGTAGGAGACGCGACGACCGCATTGGCGAAGCACGCCCTGGAGGGACATCCTCCCGGTCTCTCACTTTTGGCTCTGCGCGACGATCATCGTTCCGGTGTGCGGTCGAGGAAATCTGCAATCGACCTGTGCCCTCCCCTGCTGCGAACCAACGCTTTCAGCGCTCCCGCGCCTCATCGATCACAAGGTCCTCCTTCGATAGCAACGCTCCGGGCGCAGGCACACTGTGACGTCATAACGACTATGGTCCAGGAGACAGGCAAGGCAGAACCACCGGAAGGTAGACCGGAATGAGGAGAATGGCCGCTCCCGTATTGTTGCTATCAGATTTGGAGCAGGGCGCACCCAGGGCGTGTTAAGCACCAGACGCCCTGCTTCTGGTGTGATTCTCGCTCGCTCGGAATGACATCCTGCGAGTGCTTTCCCAGTCGAGGGTTGTGTGTCGCCCTAGTGTCTCGGACCGGCGTCCCACACGGCGTGCACCCCGACACCGAAATACGGCGAGCGCTCCATGACGCTGCGGGTGTGGGGAATGACATAGGCCGCCTCGACCATCAATTGCGGCCATCCCGGAGCGTGGAGGCGGAGGCCGAGTTGCGTCTCGGTGTGAACGCGAAAGACCCCATTCTTCCAGAAGTAATCGGTGCGCTCACCAGCGGTCAGTCCAACGAGCCTGGACACAATCGGGAGTTCGAACGAGAGATTGGGGACTGCCTGGGGAATCAGGAGCAGCAGCCCAAGTGGGAACCGGACCAGACCACCAAGATAGGCGGTAAGCGATATCAGCGGGTTGAGCGAAAAGAAGGTGCCAAGCTCATCGCGCCCCCCGGTAATGGCAAAGGAGAACGGGGAGAACTGGAGTACCCTTCCCCCAAACATCATCTGGAGACGGCCCGCATAGGGTGCGACGAGCTTCCCCTGCACTCCGAGATCGATCCGAACCGGAAGCCCCTCGTACATGATCCGGGATTCGGGCCTTTCCAGAGGGTGGTCCTCGAACAAGCTCTCCGATGAGTCCGACTCGTCGGGGTACGGTTCCGGTTCAAAGAGGAGGATATTCACCGAATCAACACCAGACTTTGTGGTGTCGCCGGGCTGGGCGCACGCAGTGCCGGCCCAGACAAGGATCACGAGCAGGACCAGAAAACCGAGGCGGGGCAGACGGTGTGGAGAGTTCATACAACAGCTCTAGAGGAGGAAGGTTCGGACAGCGGCCCTCCGGCACGGCAGGATCAGGGCAGAAGGGGGCGGACGATGCACAATCATGTCCCTGGTTTAAGAGCGGCTCAACAGCGTTTATCGTGCAGACTGCCTCGGCCTCTGCACGATCCTGACGAGGATGATATGGAGTCGCAGGCATTGTGGACTGCGCCATCTCCCGGTCAAACGCTACATTGCACCCGATTCTGCCGGGGGTGCCCGCTTCCTGTGAGCGCGGCTGAGACCAGACCCTTGGAACCTGCTCCGGCTCACACCGGCGAAGGGAGTGCAGACGGCCCACCCGCCATCCTCCCCATTCCCGTCAGCATCCGCTCCTTCCGCCTCCCCACACTGCCGTGGTGAAGGCAGCCGAACCATATGTCTACACCAGTACACTATCACCTCGTCGCGCTCGACGAGGCACTCGCCTACGAGTGGCGCGCAATCTTCAAAGGCGTCGAGGACGTCAGCGTCTCAACGGGGAACATCCTGCGGCACAGCGCCGACGCAATCGTGAGTCCGGCCAACAGCTTCGGCTATATGGACGGCGGCATCGACCTCGTCTACTCACAGCACTTCGGGTGGGATCTCGAAAAGCGGCTGCGCACGGTTCTCATTGAACAGCACGACGGCGAGCTTCCCGTAGGGCAGGGAGTCATCGTCGAGACCGCAAACGACGCAATTCCCTGGCTCGTCAGCGCACCGACGATGCGCGTGCCGATGCGGATCGACGAGACGGTGAACGCCTTCCTGGCATTCCGTGCAGTGCTTCGTGCTGTGCGCGATTTCAACCGCGCGCACCTCGACAGTCCGATCCGCACCGTGCTCTGTCCCGGACTTGGTACAGGTGAGGGGCGCATGCCCTACAATCGCTGTGCCTGGCAGATGTACTGTGCCTATGCAGCAATCGAACGCGGACGCATCGAGACGATGGGAGGCCTTGCCGGAGCTGTTCGCTCCCACATCAGTCTGCTGGGGAGGAGCCTCGACGAAGACTGGAGCGAGGAACGATGATCGAGAGAGCAATAGACCCAGAGGAACGAACGGCACACCACAGGTGAGCCACCAGACCCGTCATCCCCGACATATCCGATACACAGCATGAACACCAACGGACGCAGCCGCTCCGCTGAAACGCTTCCCGGCGTGCAGCACAGCATCACCCCCTTCCCCGCCTCGCGCAAGGTCTACGTCGTCGGCAGCCGCCCCGACATCCGCGTGCCGATGCGGGAGATCGAACAGGAATCGACGTCCGCCTCGTTCGGTGCGGAGACCAATCCCTCGCTCACGGTGTACGACACCAGCGGCCCCTACACCGACCCCGCAGCGACTGTTGACCTGCATCGCGGACTTCCCGCGGTGCGTGAGGGGTGGATCGAGGAGCGTGGAGACACCGAACGCCTGAGCGACTTCAGCAGCGCCTACACGCGCGAGCGCCTTGCCGATCCTGCGCTGGCCCACCTGCGCTTTGAACACATCGCGCCGCCGCGCCGTGCGCGCGCCGGTGCGGCGGTCACGCAGATGGCCTACGCAAAGCGGGGGATCATCACGCCGGAGATGGAGTACGTGGCCATCCGCGAGAACTGCCGCATGCGCGAGGAGGAGGCAGGAGCCTACGCACCCCGCACCCACCGCGGCGATCCGCTCGGCGCGATCATGCCGCGCGAGGTAACGCCGGAGTTCGTCCGCAGCGAGGTGGCGCGTGGCAGGGCGATCATCCCTGCGAACATCAACCACCCGGAGATCGAGCCGATGATCATCGGCAGGAACTTCCTGGTGAAGATCAACTGCAACCTCGGCAACAGTGCCGTAACGAGTTCGATCGAGGAGGAGGTGGAGAAGATGAGCTGGGGAATTCGGTGGGGCGGGGACACGGTGATGGACCTCTCCACCGGCAGGAACATTCACGAAACGCGCGAGTGGATCATCCGCAACAGTCCGGTACCAATCGGCACGGTGCCGATCTACCAAGCGCTGGAGAAGGTAAACGGCAAGGCGGAGGAGCTGACGTGGGAGATCTTCCGCGACACGCTGATCGAGCAGGCCGAGCAGGGCGTGGACTACTTCACGATTCACGCCGGAGTGCGCCTGCCGTGGATTCCGATGACGGCGAAGCGCGTGACCGGCATCGTCTCGCGCGGCGGCTCGATCATGGCAAAGTGGTGCCTCGCCCACCACCGCGAGAGCTTCCTCTACACCCACTTCCGCGAGATCTGCGAGATCATGCGCGCCTACGACGTCAGCTTCTCGCTCGGCGACGGACTGCGCCCCGGCTCGATTGCCGACGCGAACGACGAGGCACAGTTCGCCGAACTCGACACGCTGGGCGAGCTGACGAAGGTTGCGTGGGAGATGGACTGCCAGGTGATGATCGAGGGTCCGGGCCACGTGCCGATGCACCTCATCAAGGAGAACATGGACCGGCAGCTCGACGTGTGCGGCGAGGCGCCATTCTACACGCTGGGTCCGCTCACCACCGATATCGCGCCGGGCTACGACCACATCACCAGCGCAATCGGCGCGGCGATGATCGGCTGGTTCGGCACTGCGATGCTCTGCTACGTCACGCCGAAGGAGCACCTCGGCCTCCCCGACCGCGAGGACGTGCGCGAGGGGATCATCGCCTACAAGATCGCCGCGCACGCCGCCGACCTTGCGAAGGGACACCCTGCCGCCCAGCGCCGCGACGACGCGCTGAGCAAGGCGCGGTTCGAGTTCCGCTGGCGTGACCAGTTCAACCTCGGCCTCGACCCCGAGCGCGCGCGCGAGTACCACGACGAAACGCTGCCGAAGGAATCATCGAAGGTGGCACACTTCTGCTCGATGTGCGGTCCCCACTTCTGCTCGATGAAGATTACCCAGGACGTTCGCGAGTACGCGGCACGGCAGGGGGTGGCCGAGAGCGCGGCGCTCGAAGCCGGAATGCAGGAGAAGGCACGGGAGTTCGTGGAGAGCGGCGGGAAAGTGTATATCGAACAGTGATCCGTAGAGGGGGGAGTGCTGGATCGATGGCGACCCGGACACTCCCCCCTCCATCTCTTTTCCCATGACTTCATCTCATCCTCCCGCAGGGCGTTCGCTCGCGTTCAGGGCGGCAATGGCCGTGGCGCTGATGATCGGCTTCTATCTGTTTGCACTCCTCGTTGCCGGCACACTCCTCTACGTCCCCTACGCTGCCGTTGCCTACCTCGGCACGATCAACCTTCTCACCATCTTCTCCGCCATTGGCGGACTCGTCATCCTCTGGTCGATCATTCCCCATCCCGATACGTTTGAAGCACCGGGACCGGAGCTTCGTCCGCACGATCACCCGCGTCTGTTCGAGTTGATCGGCGAGGTGGCGGCGGCAACCGAACAGGAGATGCCGGCCGAGGTCTATCTGGTCTACGACTTCAACGCGTGGGTCACAAATCGCGGCGGAGTCATGGGTTTCGGCTCACGGCGGGTGATGGGCCTTGGGCTTCCACTGCTGAACGTGCTGAGCATCCCGGAGCTGAAGGGGGTGCTTGCCCACGAGTTTGGGCACTACCATTACGGCGATACGCGCCTCGGCCCGTGGGTATACAAAACACGGAATGCCATCGAGCGCACGCTGAAGAACCTGGCGTCGCACAACTCCAACCTGTACAAGCTCTTCCGATGGTACGGCCTGATGTTTCTGCGCGTCTCGCACAGCGTTTCGCGCCAGCAGGAGTTCACCGCCGATGCACTTGCCACGCGCGTTGTCGGGCCTGAACTGGTGACCGCTGCGCTGAAGAAGAGCCACGCGCACACTCCGGCATTCTACACCTACTGGAACAACGAGGTGACGCCCGCGCTCGCCAGCGGCTACCGTCCGCCGATTGCCGCAGGTTTCAAGCTGTTTGCCGCGTCGCCACGCGTGGCAGCCGCCCTGGATGAGTACCTGAGAATAGGGCTTCAACGCTCCGAACCCTCCGATCCCTACGACACGCACCCAACGCTCAGCGAACGGTTGTCGGCGCTGGAGGGAGGGCAGGCAGTGGAAACGGACTTGAAGAAGGGAACAACGTCGGCCCTGACGCTGCTCGACGACGTCGAACAACTTGAGGCATCCCTGATCGCGATGCTTGTGATTCCTGATCTCGCGCGAAGAATCCAGCCACTGAAGTGGGAGGAGATGGGAGAGAAGGTGTGGATTGAAGAGTGGAAGCGAACCATCGAAATGCACAGGGACGAGCTGCGCACGATGCCTGTGGAGGCACTCCCGGCATCGGCGGCAGAACTCGAACAGGCGGTCAGCACCCTCGGCGTTACAAGCGACGTGCGACTGCCGCCGGATGAACGGGCACAGGCAACGCTCGTTGTCCTCGGTGCTGCGCTCGGAGCCACGCTCGCGCGTGAGGGGTGGAGCTACGTTGCAACACCCGGCGACCCCCACATCTTCGAGTACAGAGCACAGCGCATCGATCCGTTCGACACGGTGACAAGGCTCGCCCGGCAGGAGCTGCCGCGCGAAGAGTGGACCGCACTCTGTGCGGCAACGGGATTGAGCGGTGCCCGGCTCGCCCAATAATCGACCCCTCTTTCCCGCCTCTCCCCCCTATCTTCGCATCCCTTCAGATCGTTCGGGTGTCTTCTCCTCAATCTGCTTCGCAGATGCCGGCTCGAGCGACTGTTCCTAACTCTCTCATCCAACCCCATCAACTGCTATGCGCTTCGTTCGTTGTACCCCAATCCTTGCCTCGCTGTGTCTCCTGCTCGCCTCCTGCTCCGACAGCACCGCCCCAACCGACAAGAACGATGACAAGAACAATCAGCCACTGACGGCCAGCACCGTGACGATGAAGGTGAACGGCACAGTCTGGACGTCCCAGATCGTGCAGATCCAGTCGAACCTCTACACCGCAGCCAGCGGAAACAGCAGCGGCACCAGCGGCAGTAGTCTCTACATGACCCTGGACAAGATCACGGCCATGGGCGACGTACCGTTCAACAGCAAGTCGGGAAGCGGAGCGCACGCCAGCGCCTACTACACGACACTGAACACAACAACGGGCCAGTCGACCATGTACCTCAAGATTGTTGAGGATGGCACGGCGAAGTTCACGGTGACAACGCTGACCGACTCGGAGATGCGCGGCACCTTCAACTGCACGCTCGAAGCATCCGGTGGTGAGGTGGTGACGATCACCGATGGCGTGTTTGCCTTCAAGCTGAAGTAGCACCCGACACGTACCGTACCGCAACGCGACCAGCGCGACATTCTGCACTCGTTCACGTGACGCAGAGCGCTGCGCTGGTCGCGTTGCTTTTCAAGGATTGCCAATGCGCACCATTCTCCGCCCCCTCATTCTCGTTCTTCTGCTCCTTGCTGTGGAGCAGGCCCATGCACAGCCGGATCAGTGGGTTCCGATCCCATCGCTGCCGTGGGGAGAGGCAAACATATTTCGTGTCGAAGCCGACAGCAGTGGCGCCCTCTATGTGCTCGTGCGTGACGCAACAACCCAGGCGATTACGCTATGGCAATCGCGTGATCGGGCAGTAACCTGGACCCGCATTCGCGACTCGATAGCAGCCTACGGCTACTTCAACGTCGACACGAGAGGGGGAGTGATCTTCAATACGATGTCGGTGGAGTATAGCGGCACGCCGAGCACAAAAAAACTCAGGTACGATACCCACCGCCTCGCACCCTCTGGAACGGTCACCTGGGTGGGACGCGAGGAACCGCGCGTTGTGTTCAACAAGCGCGGAGACGTTGTAGTGCTGAGCAAGTACAACGAGGACCTTGGTCCCCACGTCAACCTCGTCACCACGCTCTCCCACGACAATAGATTTCGCAGCATGACGTTCACCCGTTCAGCCTCCTTCCATGCCGGAGAGATGCGCAGCCCTGCACTCACCGAACAGGGAACAACCTTCGTGATTCTTGGGGGGAGTACGGATAACCGGCGTTCCGGGATCTACTCCGGCACGATAGGAGATACCGCCTGGACTCTGGCAACGACGTCAACCCCGGCGGCGATCTACGCCACCCCGGCTGGCACACTGCTTGCAGGATACGGGAACACGATCCGGCACTCCACCGACAATGGGGTAACGTGGCAGGCAGTGGACTCGGTGCAATCGATTGACCGGTTCTCCTCCGACGCCGAGGGAACGATCTACGCGTTCAGTGTCGCCCAGGGCAAGCGCCGTTCGTCGGACAATGGCCTGACGTGGGAGCCGATCAGCGCGAGCGGATCACGCATCTGGTCAGCAAAGAACAGAACGATCTGGACCCTGAAAGACCTCGTTCCCCATCGCTCCACCGACCGCGGATCGACGTGGAGTCCCGTCATCGTCGGCCTTCCCACCAGCAGAGTAGAGACGCTCGCCATCGCCGCAGACGGAACAGTGTACGCCATCGGCGAGTTGAGCCTAGGACTCTATCGTCTCAACCAGAAGACACTCGACGTGCCACCATCAGCCGTGCCGAATCGAATCAACCTTCGATAGACCACACGGTTACTCCAGACAAACAACGCGAGGATACCACTCTGGCTCTGCCCTTTCTCCAGAATCCAACACCCTTCATCCTGGAGACAACGGGCACGGCGCAGCAACTGCGAACCGTGGGCGCGCACTCCTCTGCGGCTGGAGAGGAGTGCGCAGAGACGTAACTCGAACGCCTGGCATCCGTTGAACTCCCCAATACCGATTATCGGCAGGAGTAGTCCGCACATACGCGGCCACACGTCACATACGAGGGGGGCACGCCGGGAGCGCCGCGGCAGAAGAAACGGAGCATTCAGGGAGCCTTCGACAGCGGCACCAGCACCGGGATGTCACACGGAGGTCGCCCGCACGTCATGCCGCAGATGCGGCGCACAGCGGGGCAACCCTATCGTTGTGAAGCTTCCAGTCGTATTTTCGCGAACTTGGTATTCAGGTCTCTCCCACATTAACCATCATCGCATTCATGAAGCGCATTGCTCTTCTCATTCTTCCGGTTGTTGCACTCCTTGCGCTCCATGGCACGGCGCTCGCCCAGCTCGGGGATGCAGACAGCCCATCCGCCACAGCAGACGAGCGCATTCGCAAGCAGCTCGAGGCGCTGGAACTGAAGTACGAACTCTCCTCCACCGGCAACTACAAGCTGGTGTTCGATATGGGCGAAGGCCGCTCGCAGGTTGTTATCATCAACTCGAGCACCGAGAAGCTGGAGACGCTGGAGATTCGGGAGATCTGGTCGCCCGCGTACAAGAGCAAGGGGCAGCTGCCGAAGGACGTTGCGAACCAGATGCTGGAGAGCAGCTTCGACCAGAAGATCGGCGCGTGGCAGGTGATGACCAGCGACGACGACCACATGGCCACCTACGCGGCGAAGATTGCCGCAAACGCCGACAACAAGACCCTGATGCTGATCATCCGCGCCGTTGCCACCGCTGCCGACCGGATGGAGAGCAAGGTGACGACGGGCGACGAGTTCTAGAGTCTGTTATGAACTTATGGGGTGGGGGCCGTAGCATGGGAGGATGGGCAACTATCCAAGCGATGTCGGGGAGGAGGAATGGGAGTTCGTCGCAGGATATCTGACCCTGATGGAGGAGGAAGCACCGCAGCGGCACTACGCGCTTCGTGCGGTCTT
>Ga0206107_1000079_pt1 | contig 99124 bp, 92 predicted proteins | sample 2B0metagenome_FD_148652 | JGI IMG/M metagenome (GOLD analysis project Ga0206107, IMG submission 148652) | Enriched microbial communities from leaf-cutter ant dump, University of Wisconsin, Madison, United States - 2B0 | ecosystem: Environmental > Terrestrial > Nest > Insects nest > Nest dump...
AATCCCGGTTGATCATTTGTATGCTTCCACTATTTTTATTGATTATATCAAAAATTTAAATCTGGAGGACCTCACAATTGCTTCGCCGGACATGGGCGGTGCGAAAAGGGCAAACAATTATTCGAAATACCTGAATGCTGACATTGTCATCTGCCACAAAGAAAGAAAAAAGGCGAACCAGGTTGAAAACATGATGTTGATTGGTGAAGTAGAGGGCAGAAACGTGATTTTGCTGGATGATATGATTGACACTGCGGGAACCCTCGCAAAAGCCTCAGAGCTCATTATGGAAAAAGGCGCCAAAAGCGTACGGGCAATCGCCACTCACCCTGTACTCTCAGGAAATGCTTATGAAAGAATCCAAAACTCGCCTTTGGTAGAAGTTGTGGTGACCGACAGCATTCCATTAAAAAATAATTCCATTTCTAAAATAAAAGTATTATCTTGCGCCCCGCTTTTTGCTGATGTTATGCACATGGTACATGACAGAAAATCAATCAGTTCGAAATTTATTATTTAATTTTTATATAAACATTTTTATGAAATGCCCACTTTAACGGAACTTTAATTAGACGAAAATTATGGCAGGGCATTGCATTTGACAATTAAAAACAATTAAAAACAATTAAAAACAATCAAATGAAATCTATCACAATTCAAGGTGTAAAAAGAGAAAGCGTGGGTAAAGCCGCAACGCGTACCTTACGTAATGCTGACCAAGTACCTTGTGTTGTTTATGGTGGAAACGAACCATTGCATTTCTCAACAGACGAGAAATCCTTTAAAAATTTGGTTTATACACCCGAAGCACACACAGTGAATTTGGAATTGGCAGACGGAACGAAATTAAATGCAATCCTGCAGGACATTCAATTTCATCCGGTAACCGACAAAATCATCCATGCTGATTTTTACCAGCTGCATGACGACAAACCGGTAACCATTGAAATCCCCGTGCGCCTTACAGGGCGCGCACGCGGTGTGGTAAACGGCGGTGTGTTGCGTTTCAATATGCGTAAGCTGAAAGTAAGAGCCATTCCTGGAAATTTGCCCGATGAAATCGTTGTTGATGTGACGCCTATGCGTATCGGACACAAAAAATATGTGGAATCCATCCGTAACAATGATTACACAATCCTTCATCCGGACAATGCAGTAATTGTAGCCGTAAGAACTTCAAGGACAGCTGTTGCCGATGAGGATGAGGAGGAAACAACTGCTGAAGGAGCAGAAGAAACTGCTGCCGAAGCAGCTACCGAAGAAGGAAATGCAGAAGCATAAAATTATCTTTTAATACTAAAATGCGAAATGCGCTGTGCGTGTTTCGCATTTTTATTTGGTTAAATTTGTCGTTATATGGTAGAACTTTTTTCGGACGAATATTTTATGCGTAAAGCTTTGGATGAGGCTTACGCTGCTTTTGAAAAAGATGAAGTACCCGTCGGAGCCGTCCTCGTTTCAAACAATAAAATCATTGCAAAAGGCCATAACCTTACCGAAACCCTTACCGATGTTACAGCACATGCCGAAATGCAGACCATCACCTCGGCGGCAAATTATTTAGGCGGCAAATTCCTAATTGACTGCACACTCTACGTAACACTTGAGCCTTGTGTCATGTGTGCCGGAGCGCTTTTCTGGAGCCGGATAAGCAAAATTGTAATCGGTGCGAAAGATGAAAAAAGAGGATTTCTTCAGGCGGGCTTAAAACTCCATCCTACTACCGAAATTGAATTTGGCATTTTGGAAAATGAATGTTCTGAACTGGTGAAACTTTTTTTCAAGTTAAAGAGATAGTTTATTTCTTGTCTGACAACATTTTTAAAAGAATATCAATTTCTTCTTGTTGTTTCTGAATGATTTTGTCTTTTACAATGATATTTGAGCCTAATATTTCTTCAAGATATTGGGTCCTGTTAATTATCTCCGTATTCAGCAAATCAAAAATAGAAGCCTCTAGTATCTCTGCTATTTGAAATAATCTTTGAATGGTTAATTGAGTTTTACCACTTTCAATTTTACTGTATGCTGCCTGACTGATGTCAAGCGCTTGTGCAATATATTCATGGGAGTAACCTCGTAACTGACGGGTAAGTCTGATCTTTTCCAAGATAGTTTTCATAAATTTAAGTTGATTGGGTTAAAGCAAAAGTAATAATTTATTCTTAATTGTTATTGTTTCTTTAATGAAACCTTAATTACTTTGCTATCAACGTTTTTGCAAAACCCTTTAAATTAATTCTTACCCCTTAAAACTAATTTTATGGAAACCTTTAGATTTTTAATGAAAAAACCACTTTTAGTATTTTTGTGTTTCTTGTTACTTTTTGTTGTAAAAGCGCAGGAAAAAAAGTTCCAGATCAATTTTGGCGCAGATACCGGGTTTTCTAAAACGGAAATTAACGACCAGTCAATAGATGCATCTACTTCCGGTATTTTTCTGCATTTACAATACGGGATATCCAGATATTTCAGCCTGGAATCAGGTTTAGATTATTTCATAACACAGGGAAATTATATTTCCGCAGGGGATTCATATTTTATTGAAAACCAATATCTGAACATTCCGTTAGGATTAAGAACAAAGATCGGATTAGGAAGAAACGGAGAAAGTATCACTGACCAGAAATTTACAATATTAATTGGCGCCGGTTTATATACCAATTACCTGATGAGATCCGAGCTGGAACATGTTGATAAGCAGACAAACTTAGGCTGGAATCTTGGCGCATACAGTAAATTCGCTCTTCATATTCAGGCAAATGATGCCTTTTCCCTGGGAGCGGGCATAAAAGGACTGTATGATTTTTCTGATATAGAAAAAGACGGTCTTTCTGTTAAACAAAACCGAAACGTCGTTTATTTAGATTTTGGTATCCGTTTATAGAAAGAGTGTAATAGTTGGTGGGATTGTTACCGTTGCTGTATTTACAATAGTAACAATCCTTTTTTTCATCATAAATCTTTGAATGGAAAAAATGATTTAAAAGAAAATCGCCTTCAGTTCATGCGCGTCTTTAGGTTCCATCTTTCCGGCTAAAATCAAACTGAGCTGTTTCCGGCGCAGAGCCGCATCATAGCGTTCCTGTTCTTCTTCCGTTTCCGGCTTTATTTGCGGAACCAAAACAGGTAGGTTGTTCTGGTCAACCGCTACAAATGTATAGATACCGTTATTGGTTTTGATCAATTCCTGTTTGATAGGGTCGTCAATCCAAACATCTACATAAATTTCCATAGAACTCGAAAAAGCGCGTGTAACTTTGGCCTGTAATTTTACGATGCTCCCCAGCGGAATCGGCGTATTGAATGAAACATGGTTCACACTTGCCGTTACCACCTGATAGCTTTCGGCATGGCGCCTTGCGACAATGGAAGAAATCCTATCCATGCGCGCCAGCAACTCGCCGCCGAACATATTGTTGAGCATATTGGTTTCGCTTGGTAAAACCAGATTGGTTAATTCGGAAACAGAATCGGACGGGGTTTTGATTTTCGTGTTCATAAAAAAGACCTTTCGCGGTGCAAAGGTCTTTAAAAATATAGGATTTACAAACCGTTTCCGGTTATTCTTTCAATGATAAAACCCATGTCTGCGGAAATTCTTCATGAACTTCTTTTCTGAACATAAGCGCTTCTTCTTTGGTCGGGAAAGTTTTGAAAGCTACATAATAATAACTGCCTTTCTTCTGTGTAAGTTTGGCAAATTCATATCCTTGCGACTGAAGTTCCTTTTCAAGCGTTTCAGCTTCCGACTTTACCCTGAATGCACCCGCAATTACCTGATAATCATAAACGGTGAAATCTTTCACAATATATTTTCCGGCTGTATTTTCCTCTACGGAACCGATAACCGATCTTTTGACTGATTCAGCTCCGGCAGAAGGATTCAATATAGGCGATACAAATCCGCTCCACTGCTCGTTTACAAAATCCGTTACAGGTTTCGGCTTCCCGAAATACAGGTAACCGCCCAAAAGAATCGGAATAACCGAAGCTACTTTCCACCACGTTGTGCCTGAACCCTGATGCGTTCCTGCAGGAAGAATATAAGTTGCCTTCACTTCCTTCAATCCGAATGAAGACAAAAGAAAATTATTCTGCACGGGTATAAATGATAAGGAAGCATCGGCGTTTTTAGATAAAGTACCGATTCCTTCCAGATTGAGTTGAGAATTATTATCCAAATGATTTTTCCAGAATTGCACAGCGTTTTCCACTTCTTCTTTGGCTTTCTCAAAACTCAGGTGTTCAAACTGCGCTACCTGCTGAATGAGCAATCCGTCATTTTTAACCAAAGCAGGATTAAACGCCAGTTGTTTCGCCGGAGGGGAAAAAACAGCATCTTCCTGACGGAAAGCCGCATTGACTTTTTGAGTAATGAAAGCGCCAAACTCAGGAATCACCACGCAATCATGACTGAATAATAAAGTTGAAATATGTTTTTCCAGAATCATAGCTCAAAAATAAGAAATATTCAGTTAAAATCTGGTGAAGTAAATAAATTGTTAATAAAACTTTTTTTAATTTTATCGGCTAATGAACCCTGACCTGATTTACACCCTTGCTTTGACCTATATCCCCGGACTGGGGCCGATCAATCAAAAGAAAATCCTGAAAATCGTTGATGCGCGTTCGCTGTGGAATTATTCCGAAAGCGAATTAAAAGACGTTTTCAGAAAAAGAAAAGACCTGGTTGCGAACTTCAAAAAATCGGAATACCTGGAACTTGCGCACAAAGAAATCGAATGGTGCCGGGAAAACGACATAGAAATCCTCCATTATGATTCGGATAAATATCCCCAAAAACTCAGGAATTGTATTGATTCACCGCTTATCCTGTTCCGAAAAGGGCAGCATGATTTTAACCGGAATTTACACATCGCCATAGTCGGGACGCGGAAAATGACGTCTTACGGGAAAAAATTCATCGAAAATTTTATAGCGGAAATAACATCTCAGAACATTGCAATTGTAAGCGGCCTGGCTTATGGCTGTGACATAGAAGCCCACCGTTTTTCGATTCAAAATGAAATTCCCAATGTCGCCGTGCTGGCACATGGATTAAATAAAATTTCGCCTTCGGCGCATAAAAAAGAAGCGTTGGAATTACAGAAAAATGGTGCGTTGCTGACTGAATATTCAACTTTTCACAATGCCGAACCCATCAATTTTGTACTACGCAACCGGATCATCGCCGGGCTTTGCGATGCGGTTATTGTCGTCGAATCCGACAAAAAAGGTGGCGCACTGGCAACGGCCGGTTACGCCAACGCCTATAACCGTGAGGTTTTTGCAGTTCCCGGCAGGACAGAAGACAAATACAGCCTGGGCTGCAATGAACTGATACAGATCCATCAGGCATATATGATAAGAAATGCGCAGGATTTGCTGAATTATTTCAATCTACAGGCAAAACCCAAATCTGCTCAGTCCCAACTTTTCATAGAACTTGAGGAAGAAGAAAAAATCATTTATGATCATCTGAAAAAAAACGGAAAACAACAGATAGATGTGCTCTGCACCGCGCTCCGGATTCCGGTGTTCAGGCTCAGCACCACTTTGCTGAATATGGAATTAAAAGGCGTTATAAAGCCATTGCCGGGAAAATTTTTTGAAATAAGTTAAAATGTAAGTTTAAAATGTTGGAATTGTCCGGTTTAAAAATATAAATTTGCGCAAATTACAAACAAAAGCAACGATGGAAAAAATCATTCATGATTTCATGGCTGATGTGGAAAGGCGAAATCCACATGAGCCCGAATTCCTACAAGCTGTAAAAGAAGTGGCGGAAACCATTATACCTTACATTGTAGATAAAGATATTTATTACGGCCAGAATCTTTTATTGAGAATGACCGAACCGGAAAGAACGATCACTTTCCGTGTCCCGTGGGTAAACGACAAAGGAGAAATCCAGGTAAACAGAGGCTACAGGATTCAGATGAATTCCGCGATCGGCCCGTACAAAGGAGGATTGCGTTTTCACCCGAGCGTGAACCTGAGCATCCTTAAATTCCTGGCATTTGAGCAAACATTCAAAAATGCTTTGACCACGCTCCCGATGGGCGGTGCAAAAGGAGGTTCCGACTTTGACCCGAGAGGAAAATCAGAAGGAGAAATCATGAGATTCTGTCACGCTTTCATGCAGGAACTTTACCGGCATGTAGGCCCGAATACGGATGTTCCGGCAGGTGACATCGGTGTGGGTGCAAGAGAGATTGGCTATATGTTCGGAATGTACAAAAAACTGAAAAACGAATTCACAGGTGTCATCACCGGAAAAGGGATGTCCTGGGGAGGTTCATTGCTTCGTCCGCAGGCAACAGGTTTCGGCGCGGTTTACTTCCTGAAGGCCATGCTGGAAACACAGGGCCAAGAAGTGAAAGGGAAAAGAATCGCGGTTTCCGGATTCGGAAATGTAGCCTGGGGCGCAGTTACCAAAGCTGCCGAATTGGGTGCAAAAGTCGTTACACTTTCAGGCCCTGATGGCCACATCTATGATGAAGATGGTATTTCCGGTGAGAAAATCGATTATATGCTGGAATTAAGGGCGACCAATAATGACGTTGTAAAACCTTATGCAGAAAAATATGGCGTTCCTTTCTTCGAAGGAAAAAGCCCGTGGATGCAAAAAGTTGATATCGCCATGCCTTGCGCCACTCAAAACGAACTAAAATTGGACGATGCGAAAATGCTGGTGGATAACGGTGTACAATGCGTAGTGGAAGGAGCCAATATGCCAACCACACCAGACGCTTTGGAATGGTTCCATAAAAACCGGATTCTGTTTTCCCCGGGCAAAGCTTCCAATGCCGGCGGCGTAGCCACTTCAGGTCTGGAAATGTCCCAAAACTCTTTGAGGATTGAATGGTCAGCTGATGAAATTGACAGAATCCTTACCAAAATCATGACCGACATCCATGATTCATGTGTCAAATACGGCGCGCAGGAAGACGGTTATGTCGATTATGTAAAAGGTGCGAACATCGCCGGCTTTGTAAAAGTGGCCGATGCGATGCTGGCACAGGGTGTCGTGTAAGATCGAAATCTTTAAACAAAATAAATTTAGAACCGGGTGATGTACATCCGGTTTTTTTATTTCCCCGATTTTAAATTTTATATTTAACTTGCATTAAAATAATTAGCACAATGAAAAAAATATTTACTTTATCATTTTTAATGATAATTGTTTTTAGTTCGGCGCAGGATCTGGCGTTGATTAAATTCACAGATAAGCCGTCTTCCAATGATTATTTCAGCAATCCGCTTCTTATGCTTTCTCAAAAAGCGCTGGACAGAAGGACGAAATATGACATAGAATTAAATATGCAGGATGTCCCGGTGGAAACTTCTTATGTTAACCAGATTGAAGCATTGGGAATTGAACCGATTGCGGTTTCCAAATGGTTTAATGGTGTTTTCGCCTGGTTGACTGATGCTCAGGTTTCACAAGCCGAATCATTGTCATTTGTTTCCGAAGTAGAATCCTTTGTGCGGAATGATGACGGGAAAGTACCTAATCCGCCGCAAAATAAATATAGCACACCGGCGCCCGGAAATCAGCCTCAGAATACAATCATGGATTTCAATTACGGATTTACCGAAGAGCAGATAACACAACTAAAACTTGATTATTTACATAACCTCGGGTTTACTGGTGACGGAATGACCATCGCCATTCTGGATGCGGGATTTCCCGAAGTTGATAATATTTCCGCATTTGATTACATAAGGAACAACGGCCAGATCAAAGGCGGTTATAATTTCGTGGACGACGATGATTATTTTTATACAAGGGGAAGTCATGGGACTTCGGTGCTTTCAACAATCGGCGGTTATATTGAGAACCAGTTTGTTGGAACAGCGATCGATGCCGATTTTTATCTTTTCATTACCGAAAATGTGGATCACGAATTACCGGATGAAGAAGTTTTCTGGATAGCCGCCGCCGAAAGAGCCGACAGCCTCGGCGTGGATGTCATCAATACTTCATTGGGCTACAGCGAATTTGACGATTCAAGATACGATTACACTTATGAGGATATGGATGGCCAAACGGCTTTCATCACGAGAGGTGCGCAAATCGCAACAGAAAAAGGGATCATGGTTGTAGTTTCCGCCGGGAATTCCGGGAATGACCCGTGGCATTACATTACTTCTCCGGCCGACGGCGTTGATGTTTTCACCATAGGCGCGGTTGACGGTGACGGAAATCCTGCCGGATTTTCTTCCTACGGCCCGACACCGGACGGAAGAATCAAACCCGATGTGGACGCGAGAGGTTCCTGGGCAACGATCATCAGGACAGATGGAAGCATTGATTACGGAAGCGGTACCTCTTTTTCCTCACCCATTATGACGGGTGCGATGGCTTGTTTCATCCAGGCTTTTCCGAATGTAAATCCTATGGAAGTTCGTCAAACCGTCCGGGAATCTGCGAATCATTATAATAACCCCACCAGCCAGATGGGTTACGGAATCCCGAACTTTGAAGTTGCTTATAACGATATGCTTTCAGTAAGCGATGTTTCCCAGCAGGGAAATCTGATTTCCGTTTATCCCAACCCGGCTTCGGGGAAAATAAATATTCAGTCAGAAAAAGAAATCCGGGAGGTTGAGCTGATTTCGGTCGAAGGAAAAATTGTAAGAAAATATTCCTCGGCAAATCAATTAGACCTAAATTCACTTCCAAACGGAATTTATATGTTGAAAATTCAGTTGGAAAATGGGAAAACGGAAGTGGAAAAGATTATAAAGAGATAATATAATTGTGGGAAAATGAAAAAAGCATTCGTCGTTTTAACTTTAATTATTTCTTTCACAGCATTTTCCCAAGAGGAAGAAAATTCATTGCTGAAAGAAATGGGAAGCAATGCCTGCCAATGTATAGATTCCATCAGTTTGTACAACAAGCCAAAGAAAGAAGTAATAGAGGGCATTCACAGTTGTATCAATGCGCAAGCCGGTGCATATCAGATGGGTTCTAAGCTTTCCAATATCGATTATACAAAAGATGCTGTAGAAAAGGACGGGAAAAAACAAATTGATATTACGGTAAATATGGACAAAGATTCCAGAGAGTACAGAGAGTATTATTATGAGATTGAACGCCACCTGATGAATAATTGTGATGCTTTGAAAGAAGCTATTGCTTCAAATGAACAGCAGGGTGAAAAATCTGTGTCAGAGAATGCTGAAGCCAGAAGGTATTATTCACTCGGAATTGAAGAATCAAAAAGCGGAAATTTCGAAAAAGCCATAGAATATTACCGGGAAGCCATCAGGATTGACTCCGATTTTGCTTTCGCATGGGACAATATCGGGATATGTTACAGAAGATTAGAGAAATACGATTTGGCGATTGAAGCCTATGAACAATCATTGTCCATAGATCCTTATGGCGTAATGCCGCTCCAGAACATAGCGATTGTATATCAATATACCAAAGAGTATGAAAAAGCAATAGAAGCTTATGAGCGGTACGGCGCTATCCATAAAGACAACCCCGAATTTTACTATGGTGCAGGCAGGGTTTACGCCGTATTTTTAAATCAGCATGAGAAAGGATTGGACTATCTTTGTAAAGCGTATAATCTTTATACTGAATCAAATTCGCCTTATCGATCCGATGCGGAGCAGGTTATTTTAGTAATACACCAGGAAATGCAAAAGTTGGGCAAAGAAGACAAATTTCTGGAAATACTTAAAGCAAACAACATTACATGGGAGGATGATTAGACTAAAATCACTCCAACACTTTAATCCCTTTATTCTTCAACCTGAAATCATTGTAAAATTCATCACGGATTTTAAGCGGTTCGGGATAAGAATAAGTAGAAACCGAATTCTCTTTCAAATTGAATAACTGAAAACCGGCTTCGTTCCGGTCGCTGTTTTGCAATAAAACAAAAGCGGAATCCGTTACCCAGAAAGCATCTTCTGCCCAATATGACGGCCCGAAAAATGCAACGCGTGTGATGGTTTTATCCTTTAAGTTCACCAAATCAATTTCCTGGTCAGCTTCAAACAAAGCGTTTCCTTTTTTGTCCAAAGACCAGTTATAGCTGTCCAAATCCAGGTACATGGTTTTGGAAGGATTGTAAATCAAAAACGGCAAATAGACGGAATCAAATTCCGGGTCAAATGAGCCTGAAATTGTTCCTTTCATCGTTTCTAATTTTTCCGAACCCTCCAGTTCAAAATTTTCCAGTTTCAGGCCGGGATTTTCTTGCTGATAAAAATTCAGCCAGCGTTGCAAAGTCTTATTTTCGCCAAAAGCGGCAAACCCGTCGGCAGGTATTTCTTCGGTTACCGGAAAATCCATTTCACTCGGTGATTCTTCTGTCACCGGTGTGTCATTTTTCTGCGAACAGGAAATAATGAGAAATGAAGAAATGAATAGAATTGAGATTTTACCGAAATCCATAACTGAAATTTTTGTGATGGAAAACCGGATGCAAAACTCAAACCAAAAATCAAAAACTTATTTTAAAAGCCTCTGCAAATTCTTTATCCTTATTCATTTGCTCAACCAGTTCTTCAATCGATCCAAACTTTTTATCGCCTCGGATGAATTGGATAAATTCAACCGTTAAAGTTTCTCTATAAATTTCACGGTCAAAATCCATAATGAAAACCTCTACCCGCTTTTCATTGGAATTCGTAACTGTCGGCCGCGTACCGATGCTCAGCAAACCTTTGTAAATTTCATTTTGAAGATGAACTTTCACAATATAAACACCCTCTTTCGGAATGAGCTTGTATTTTTCAGTTTCCAGATTGGCAGTCGGGAAGCCAAGTGTACGGCCGATCTTATCACCATGAACGACCTTTCCCGTAAACGAATAATTTCTTCCCAGACTTTTACGGGGAAATTCAACATTGCCATTCAGAAGCGCGTTCCGGATTTGCGTGGAACTGATGTGCGAACCGTTTGTTTTGACTTCCTCTAATTTAACCAGGTTGAAATTCAATTCACCGGATAATTTCCGAAGCTGTTCAAAATTTCCTTCACGGTTTTTCCCGAAATGATGGTCATAACCAATCACAATCGTATGTATCCCGATTTCATTGCAAAGCAGGTTTTGAACAAATTCTTTGGAACTCAACTGTGAAAATGCTTTTGTAAATGGATGAAGAATCAGATTTTCCAGTCCCGATTCTTCAAGCAACCCGATTTTTTCATTCAAAGTTGTCAACAGCTGTAAATCGTCCGCGTCCTTTCCCAGAACAATTCTCGGATGAGGTTCGAAAGTCAGCAGCGTACTCTGGCCGCCAATTTCTTCTGCAATTTGATTCAGCTTTTGGATGATGGCCTGATGTCCGATATGAACCCCGTCAAACATTCCCAAAGTCAAAACCGGATTTTTTAAATCCGTACAAGTTGAAATATCTTCAAAAATCTTCATTGAGGTGCAAAGATAAAAATCTGAGTGTGATATATACCAAAGAAAAATACCTGCAGTTTTGTAGGTATTTTTAGTAATCAAGAAGCTATTTTACTCTTTCCTTATTTTCCTTGTATGAACCTGGCCATTCTGATCCAGAATTTTTACGACATAAATGCCATTTGGCAACCCGCTTGTATTTACTTTTTGAGAAGATGAAACTTCAGAGGACAGAAGCAGTTTCCCTGTCAAATCATAAATGGAAACAGACTTGGCTATCAACTTTGCATTTTGAATAATTAACTGATCATTTTGAAATACAAGTTGGAAATTATTTTCGTTTAAACCCGAAGTTTCAGAAGTGGAAAACTGCTGATTGATGAAAGTTAGTCCAACAAAAATAGCATTGCCCAAAGTAAGTGTCAGGGAGCCGTCAGAATTTGGTGTTATATTGTACCAAACAAAATCTCCTTCCATAAAAAAACCTGAATAGGAATTCTCAAAGTCTTCATTCTCAGGCTCTGTACATGAATCCTCTCCACAGCAACTCAGAGTACCAATAAAAAACTGATGGTCTTCTTCAACAAATGAAGATATAGTACCCTCAATTTCGGCACATACTCCGGTTTTAAAATATGCAGTAGCATTTTCTGTGAAAAAATTTAATGTTGTTGGATCAAATTCATCACTTACCGGAGGAGAATAAGGCCCACTATGAGCCTCATCTTCTATTTCCACAAGATACCATGTGTTTTCAAAGAGTTCTTGTTGCTGGGCTTTACAAAACAATCCGGCAAATAAGAACGTAATCAATATCGTATTTTTCATAGCAGCTAATTTTCAATAAGCTGCAATGTACTGAAAATTATCCAATTAGCAAAAAGAACCCGAAAAACCAAAATACTGATAAAAATCTTATTATTCATTAGTATGGAATGGGTTGATTAACTTATCTTTGCGCAAAATTTAAAAACACTTAATCTTTAATAATAATGGCAAACCACAGCAAAGGTAAAATCGCGCAGATTATCGGTCCGGTAATTGACGTGGTGTTTGAAAACGCAGAAAGCCTGCCGCAAATTTATGACGCACTTGAAATCCCGAGAGAAGGAAAAGAATCCTTAATCCTTGAAGTTGAGCAGCACATCGGTGAAGATACCGTTCGTTGTATCGCGATGGACTCAACCGACGGGTTACAAAGAGGCCAGGAAGTGAGGGAACTGGGCGGCCCTATTACCATGCCGGTCGGCGAAGCGGTAAACGGACGTACTTTTAACGTGGTGGGAGATGCCATTGACGGTTTAGGAAATATTGACAAAACCGGCGGATTGCCGATTCACCGTCCGGCTCCTAAATTTGAAGATTTATCGACTTCATCCGAAGTTTTATTTACCGGTATCAAAGTAATCGACCTGATCGAGCCTTATGCAAAAGGAGGTAAAATCGGATTGTTCGGTGGTGCGGGTGTAGGTAAAACCGTATTGATCCAGGAGCTGATCAACAACATCGCGAAAGGACACGGTGGTTTGTCCGTATTTGCCGGTGTAGGTGAAAGAACACGTGAAGGAAACGATTTGCTTCGTGAGATGCTGGAAGCAGGCATTATTAAATATGGTGATGAATTTATGCATTCCATGGAAGAAGGCGGATGGGATTTGTCTAAAGTTGACAAAGAACTTATGAAAGATTCCAAAGCGGCATTTGTTTTCGGACAGATGAACGAGCCTCCGGGAGCGCGTGCGCGCGTTGCTTTGTCAGGATTGACTTTGGCTGAGTATTACCGTGACGGTGATGGTTCAGGGCAAGGCCGTGACGTACTTTTCTTCATTGACAACATTTTCCGTTTTACACAGGCAGGTTCCGAGGTATCGGCACTTTTAGGTCGTATGCCTTCCGCGGTTGGTTACCAGCCGACTTTGGCGACTGAGATGGGGTCCATGCAAGAACGTATTACCTCTACAAAAAGAGGATCAATTACTTCCGTACAGGCGGTTTACGTACCTGCGGATGACTTGACCGACCCTGCTCCTGCAACGACATTTGCCCACTTGGATGCAACTACCGTACTGGATAGGAAAATTGCCTCATTGGGTATTTATCCGGCGGTAAACCCGCTTGAGTCAACTTCAAGAATTTTGACGCCGGAGATCGTTGGAGAAGAACATTACCGTTGCGCGCAAAAAGTGAAAGAAATTCTACAAAGATACAAAGCGCTTCAGGACATCATCGCTATCCTGGGTATGGAAGAGCTTTCCGAAGATGATAAAATGGTCGTTTACCGCGCGAGAAAAGTTCAGCGTTTCTTGTCTCAGCCGTTCCATGTTGCCGAGCAGTTTACGGGTAACCCTGGGGTTTTGGTGGACATCAAAGATACCATCAAAGGTTTCAACATGATCATGGACGGTGAAGTTGATCAGTATCCGGAAGCGGCATTCAACCTGAAAGGTACCATCGAAGATGTGATCGAACACGGAGAGAAAATGCTGGCGGAAGTGAACGCTTAATAGCCCCTCCTAACCTCCCCAAAGGGGAGGAATTGTCCCCTTGAGGGGACTTTAGGGGTATAAATTAAAAATCAAATCAAATGCAATTACACATCATAACACCAGAACACATAGTTTTTGAAGGCGATGTTGATTCGGTAACGGTTCCCGGTAAAGACGGTACATTCCAAATGCTGAACAACCATGCCCCGATTGTTTCTTCGCTCGACAAAGGGACGATCAAAATCAAAGTCCATTCAAAAACTTTTGTGGATTTTGAGAATGTTTCAGGGAAACTGAAAAAATCGCCCGCCAACGAACTGGTTTATCATTTAGACGTAAACGGAGGCGTAGTGGAAATGAGCAATAACGTAGTTACGATTTTAGCGAATTAATTTTCTTGCAATATCTTAAAAAAATATAATAGAACAATACGAGTATTCATATTGTTCTATTATATTTTTTTAACTTTACTTTTTAAAGACTACCTCTGCTATTAGAATTCTTATTCAATTTAAATACTGTAATGATGAAAAACATAACTCTATTCATATCAATCATTTCAATTTCTTACTCAATGAATGCTCAAACTCCAAATATAGAATGGGAAAAGTCTTATGGAGGAAGCGGAAGTGATAATGCAAAATCAATCCAAGAAACTTCTGATGGAGGATATATAGTAGTAGGAGGTTGTTTTTCTGAAGATATTGATGTGAATGAATATCATGGAGAGGGAGACTTTTGGATATTAAAATTAGATACTTCAGGACAAATAGAGTGGCAAAAATTTTTGGGAGGGAGTAATTATGAAGAAGCGAATTCTATTCAGCAGACAGCCGATGGTGGCTTCATTGTAGCAGGCTGTAGTTCTTCTATTGATGGAAATGTAAGTGGAAATCACGGACAAAAGGATTATTGGATATTGAAATTAAATGAGTTAGGGGAAATTGAATGGCAAAAATCATTGGGTGGGAGCAATACTGATATTGCTTACGCCATTCACCAGATAGCAGATGATGGTTATATTGTAGCAGGATATAGTACATCCAATGATGGTGATGTCACAGAAAATAAAGGATTAACAGATTATTGGATTGTAAAGTTAAATGAGTTAGGAGGAATTGAATGGCAAAAATCAATAGGGGGGAGTGGAAGCGATATTGCAAGTTCCATACAACAAACTCAAGATGGTGGATTCATTGTCGCTGGAAATAGTAGTTCTAATGATGGTAATGTCACCAACAATCATGGTGAAGATGATTACTGGATTGTAAAATTAACTGAATCTGGAGAAATTGAATGGCAAAAATCATTGGGTGGAAGTAATAGTGATTCAGCAACATCCATTCAAGAAACTTTAGATAATGGGTTCATCGTAGTCGGTGGTAGTTCATCCTATGATGGTGATGTTACCCATAACTATGCCGGATTAGATTATTGGATTGTAAAATTAAATGGATCAGGAGAAATCGAATGGCAAAAGTCAATAGGAGGTTACGGGGTAGATATTGCAGAATTTGTTCGACAAACAAATGATGAAGGGTATATAGTTGCTGGGAGTAGTTCTTCCGTTAATGGAGATGTGAGTAATAATCATGGAAATTTGGATTATTGGATAGTAAAAGTGGATGTCGCCGGCGAGATAGAGTGGCAAAAATCATTGGGTGGAAGTAACTATGAAATAGCATATTCTATTAAGCAAACAAATGATGGAAATTATATTATCGCAGGTGGAAGTGCTTCTAATGATGGCGACGTAGGGGTGAATTATGGATATTACGATTACTGGATTGTAAAACTAAACGGTGAAACTGCAGGCACCAAAGATCAGGATTCAAATACTCTTTTAATATATCCGAATCCAACTAAAAGCAGGTTAAATTTTCTTCAAATATACAGAACGCTTACATACAAGATTTATCAGGAAAGGTTTTATTAAAAATTTCAGAACCAACTAACAAATTAGATATTTCTGACTTGCCAACTGGCAATTATATTATAAAAGGCTTTACCGAACAAAACATGAGTTTTACAAAAAAAATCATTAAAAACTGACAAATAAAGTTTCTATAGGTTTTGACAACACTATACATAAATTGACAGTATCCACATCTTAAATCAAATCCCGGAAGTTGTCTTCCGGGATTTTTATATGATCAATCCGGGAATTCTGATAAATGAATTTCAAGGATTTATATCGTAAAATAAAGAATTCTTTAAAAACCCAACTTCGGGTTTTGAACTTCGCAAGGCGAATTCATGGTACTTTGTCCAAACTTTTTTACTTTCGCAAACGATGGAAGCCATTCAATGCCATAACCTGAATAAATCTTATGACGGAAAAAAAACCTTTGTCATCCGTGATTTTAATCTCACGATTTCAAAAGGAGAAATTTTTGGATTGCTCGGGCCGAACGGCGCCGGGAAAACCACACTGATTTCCATGATGTGCGGGCTTCTCTCGCCTACTTCGGGTGAAATTTTTGTAAATAGCATGAATTTCACTTCGCAACGAACCGAAATCCTGAAAAAAATCGGTGTGGTACCGCAGGAATATGCGCTGTATCCGACTTTAACGGCGTTTGAAAACTTAGCATTTTTCGGAAGTTTAAACAATCTGCATGGAAATAATTTGAAAACACGGATCGAATCCGGATTGGAAAAAGTAAATCTTCTGGATTACAGAAACCGTCTTATCAAAGATTTTTCAGGCGGAATGAAACGAAGAATCAATTTATTGACCGGAATCCTCCATCAACCGGAAATCCTGTTCCTGGACGAACCTACGGTGGGCGTTGACATTCAGTCCAAAGAAGTGATCATGGGCATTTTGAAAAACCTGAATGAAAACGGAACGACCATCATTTATACTTCGCATCACTTGAGCGAAGCGCAGAATTTCTGTACGCAGATAACCATCATCGACAAAGGGAAAATTTTGATTGAGGGAACACCGGACGAACTGATTCATTCAGTTCAGAACGCGCAGAATATGGAAGAAGTTTTTTTGGAATTAACCGGAAATAAAGTTCGCAACGATGCATAAATTACGGGCTTCCATAAAAAAAGAAATTCTGCTTCTGATGCGCGATTGGGGTGGATTGGGCATCCTTTTCCTGATGCCTTCCATACTTTTGATTACCATCACTTTAATTCAGGAAAGCACATTCCAGGTAGTAGGTGAAAGTGTGATGCCGGTGGTGCTGGTGGACAATGACAAAGGCGAGATCGGGAAAACGATCGAGGAAAATATCGCAAAGTCGGAAGCGATTGAAGCCGTCAAAAAATGGAAAAATGAGCCGATTGACGAAACGCTGGCGAGGAAACTCGTCAGTGAAGGCAAATACCAGATTGCGTTGGTAATCCCCGAAGGTCTGTCAGACAAACTCAACACCCGCATCAATGAAAATGTAGAAAAAATCCTGGCGGAATTTTCAATAGAAGAAACAGATTCTGCGGAAGAAAAAACACAATCGGTTACAAAAGGAAAAATTTCAAAAATCAGGATATATTTTGACCCGGCGGCGGGTACCACTTTCCGAAATTCGGTCAAAAACAATATCGAAAAGCTACTTTCCAAAGTAGAAACCCAAAAAATTTATATGGTTTTTGAAGACCAGATGGGCATAAAAACAGAAGAAAATTTACTGGAAGGAAGCGCCATAGAATTCGACGAAATCATCGCGCAGAAAGGTGAAGACGGAATTCTGCCAAACGCTGTACAGCACAACGTTCCGGCGTGGATATTATTCGGGATTTTCTTCATCGTCGTTCCGCTGGGTATTAATATCGTGAAAGAAAAAAACCTGGGAACATTCATTCGCATCCGAACCAGTCCGGTTTCGTATGCAACCATCATTTCGGGAAAAATCATCACCTATCTTATTATCTGCCTGATCCAGTTTATGCTGATGCTTTTGATCGCGCGCTTTATTTTTCCGTTTTTAGGGCTGATCCCGTTCAAACCCGGAAATTTATTTGAAATGACAATTGTAGTGGTTTTTTCAGCCTTTGCAGCCATCGGATTAGGGATTCTGATTGGAACCATCGCCAAAACACAGGAGCAGTCAGCGCCGTTTGGAGCGATTTTTACGATTATCCTTGCCGCTTTGGGTGGCATCTGGGTACCGGTTTTTGTAATGCCCGAAGTAATGCAAAGGCTCTCGGTCATTTCACCGATGAACTGGGGAATTACTTCATTTTACGATATCATTTTACGAAACGGAAATTTGGGCGATATTGCAAAAGAATTGCTGTTCTTGTTCCTGTTTTTTGTCGGGACATTTGTACTTTCGGTTTGGATTAACAAACGAAATAATTTGATTTAAAGTACGAAATTCGCTTTCAAAAAATAATTAAATAAAAATGCTTTCACATACTTCGAAATTCAGGGTGCGGTTTAACGAAACCGATCCGTTGGGAATTGTCTGGCACGGCCATTATGTGACCTATCTGGAAGACGGGCGTGAAGCGTTTGGCGAGAAATTCGGGATTTCCTACAAGGCCATTCAGAATGCCGGTTTGTTTGCACCGATTGTGAAATGTGCGATAGATTACAAACTGCCGTTGCGGCATGGGGATTGGGCGACGATAGAAACAAATTTTGTAAACGAACAAGCGGCAAAACTGCATTTCACCTACAAAATCTTTAATGAAGAGAGAAATTTAGCGGCAACGAGTGAAACGATTCAGGTTTTTACCGACCGGAAAGGTGAATTGTTTTTGTCAAACCCACCGTTTTTTGAGGAATGGAAAAAGAAACATAAATTGATATAATTTTGGAAAATTAATTAATAATTAGAGAGTTAGATATGGGCAAAATAAATTTTGACAATTGGAACTTTTTGAAGCAAGCTTCAAAACTATGTTTCATTATGTCGGCTAATTTACCCTTTTCAACTATGTTTCTATGTGGTTAAAAGTAATATGACAGACATTTTCATTTCAGCGGATTCTTTGATAACCCCTTTCGGAATTGGAAGTGACCTGGCTTTTCAGCAAATTATTTCAGGAAAATCTGCGGTAAAAAAACATTCAAATCCTGCTCTTTCACAAAATGATTTTTATGCCTCGCTGATTGAAGAAAAAGAGGAATGGTTCGATGGATTAAATTTGGGCGAATCTTTTACCCGGCTGGAAAAACTGATTATTCTTTGTTTGCATAATTTAATTTCGGATGAGAATATTCAATTAACCGATAAAACCTTGGTTGTTCTTTCTTCCACCAAAGGAAATATTTCAGTTCTGGAAAATCCTGATTCGAAATTTTCAAATGAAAGGGCTTTATTGACTTCGCTGACCAGTAAAATCGAAGATTATTTCAACCTGAAAAACAAAATCCAAATCGTTTCCAATGCTTGTATTTCGGGTTCTCTGGCGATTGAATTTGCAAAACGGTTATTGCAATCGGGCAAATATGAAGATGCCGTCGTGATTGGAGCGGACGAAATTTCGAAGTTCATTTTATCGGGGTTTGAATCTTTTCAGGCGGTGAGCGATTCGGTTTGCAAACCTTTCGACAAAGACCGGAACGGAATCAATTTAGGCGAAGCTATTGCCGCTGTTTACCTGGTCAAAATTCCGACAAGAAATTCAGTTAAAATCCTGGGATGCGGAACTTTTAACGATGCCAACCATATTTCGGGGCCGTCGAGAACCGGTGAAGGATTGTACCGGAGCATCCAAAAAGCAATGGAAAATTCGCCGGTTGAAATCGACTATATTTCCGCGCACGGAACAGCAACTTTGTACAATGACGAAATGGAATCCATCGCGTTTCATCGTTCCGGATTATCGGAAATTCCTGCGAATAGCCTGAAAGCCTATTTCGGGCATACTTTAGGCTCAAGTGGAATTTTGGAAACCATTTTAGGGATCAAATCCTTACAGAAAAACACGTTAATTCAATCATTGGGGTTTAAAAATCAGGGAACGGCTTATCCGGTCAATCTGATTCAAAACCCGGAAAAAAAAGAATTAAAAACCTTCCTGAAAACCGCTTCTGGATTCGGAGGAAGCAATATCGCAACGGTTTTTGAGAAAGTTGTTTTTTAACCATGAAAAAATAAGAAAAATCTTAATGACCCTTCATTTCTTCATGGTTTAAATCCCGTATCCAAAATTCTTTATCTTTGAAAAGAAAATTAATTACCTCTCATAGTAGCTTTTTCTATATGAAAAAAGAGTTTAATAATTATTTTATCTACCTTTTAATATTTTGTATTTGGCTTATCGTTCAATATGGGATTTTTTACTTATTAAACTTTTTCTTTGTTCCTTTTGTTTGGTTTGTACTTATTTTATTTTTATTAATTCTTTCAATCCGAAATTTAGTATTGCTTATTAAAAGATGGAAAATCAATCGAAATTTACGATTATTTAAATTCTTTATTCCTGTTATACTTCTTGCATCAACCTTTTATAGGTTTAATTATTTTCCAAACTTGATGTACGAAAAGATTGATTGGAATATCAACTACAACAAAAGGATTGAAGTTATAACCAAAGTCAAATCGGGAGAGTTAAAACCAAATGTGAGTTGGAACGACTGGGTTTGTGAATTACCATTTGAATATCCAATAATTTCAAATGGTGGAAATGACATCGGAATTTCCAAAAATGAAAAAACGAATGAATACACCATCAGTTTTTGGATTTTCAGAAATTTTTTTGATAGTCCGTCAACCTATCTGATTTATTCAGAAGACTTGGAAACCTTGGAAAGATTAGATAAAAAAGTAAAGAATGAACCTGATAACAATTGGAAAATAAAAGATAATTGGTATAGAATACATGGTGAATATTGGGAATGACAAAAATCTACAACATAAAATCCTTCTGCCGCATCACAAACGAAAAAATCATCTGTGATGGTGAAATAATTCTGCAAAAAAAACCGGATGAATCGGTTTCAGATTTTTTGAAAAATATCTACCGTAAGTCCGAAACGAATTATCCGAAATTCTTCAAAATGGATTTGCTTTGCAAAGCTGCTTTTTTAGCGGCAGAATTTATTTCGAAAAAAGAAAATCTCTTTGAAACCAACACAGCCTTACTTCTTTCCAATCGTGGCTCCAGTTGGGCATCGGACAAAAAACACGCACAGCCAATTTACAAAGAAGAACCGGCGGCAAGCCCGGCGGTCTTTGTTTATACGCTGCCCAACATCGCACTGGGCGAAATCAGCATCCGCCATCAGTTATTCAGTGAAAATCTTTTCCTTATATTTGACAAATTTTCACCGGAAAATCTGGTTCCTTATTCCGAACAACTTTTAATGGAAGACAAAGCCGAAAAAGTGTTGGCCGGATGGGTGGAAGCCGATGAAAATAATTTGGATGTTTTTATTTACTTAGTTGATAACAAAGGAAATACAAAACACACCATAGAAAACATAACGAATTTATACAAAATAAAATGAGTACGCTAAAACAGGAGCTGAAAGAAAAAATCATCACCCAGTTAAATCTGGAAGATATAACCATTGAAGATTTACAGGACGACACGCCGCTTTTCGGCGACGGATTGGGACTGGATTCCATCGATGCGCTGGAATTGATCGTTTTGCTGGACAAACAATACGGAATCAAGCTGGCTGACCCGAAAGAAGGAAGAAAAGTCTTTGAAACCATCCAGACAATGGCAGATTACATCGAAGCAAACCGTACAAAGTAATGAACCGCAAACCGATTGCCATTACCGGAATGGGTATAATTTCGGCCATCGGAAACAATCTGGCTGAAAACGAAGCCTCTTTGCTCGAAAGCCGGCATGGTATCAGGAAATATTCGGTCAAGGATCCTTTGATTCACCAGGAAAAATTAGTCGGGGAAATTCTCAAACCCAATGAAGAATTTTATTCCGAATTAAATTTAAATCCGAATGAAGCCTTTACGCGAAGCGCTTTGCTGGGTTTGACCGCCGCGAAAGAAGCCGTTCAGTCTGCGAATCTGGATTTAAACGACGGACGCAAAACCGGATTTATTTCGGCTACAACCGTCGGTGGAATGGACGCAACCGAAAAATATTATTTCGACTTTCTGAAATCTGAAGCCAACAGGAAATTCGTCCCTACCCAAAACTGCGGAATTCACGCGGAACAAATCGCTCAAATTCTCGGCATCAAAGATTATGTAACGACGATCAGCACGGCTTGTTCGTCAGCCGCGAACGCGATTATGCTGGGTGCGCGAATGATCAAAGCCGGAATCCTGGACAGAGCCATTGTTGGCGGAGCCGATAGTTTATCGGCCTTTACCATCAACGGATTTTCTTCACTGATGATTTATTCCGACGAACATTGTCATCCTTTTGATGACAACCGGAAAGGTTTGAATTTAGGCGAAGCCGCAGCTTACATCGTTCTGGAATCCGGGAAATCATCGGCGAATAAAGAAGTTTTGGGTTATCTTGCCGGATACGGGAACGCCAACGATGCTTTTCATCAGACGGCATCATCTGATGATGGCGAAGGCGCTTTCCTGGCAATGAAAACCGCTTTGGAAATCGCCGGATTGAAACCGGAAGAAATCGACTATGTGAACGCACACGGAACGGCAACGCCCAACAATGACTTTTCGGAAGGAAAATCTTTAAGCCGGATTTTTAAAAGTGTTCCAGATTTCAGTTCGACCAAAACTTTTACCGGACATACTTTGGCGGCTGCCGGAGCGGTGGAAGCCGTTTTTTCGTTATTAGCTTTAAAAAATCAAAAAGTTTTTGCCAACCTGAACTGGAAAACCCCGATGAAAGAATTTGACTTAAAACCTCAAACCGAAATCAAATCAAAAGAAATCAGAACGGTTCTGTCCAATTCGCTGGGTTTTGGCGGGAATTGTAGTTGTTTAATCTTCGTGAAGTGATTGGAATGAAAAAAATACATATCCATAGTTCGTGTTCGATTTCCATTCAACCGGGTTTCCAGGAAGATTATTTTTTTGAAGAAATCGCCGAATATGCCGAAAATGGTATCCACGCAATTGATCCGGATTACAAAGAATTCATTGCGGCGTTGCAGTTGCGGCGAATGGGAAAAAGTATGCGCATGGCGGTTTACGCTTCGCAAAAAGCGATTCAAAACGCCGGAAATCCAAAAATTGATGCGGTCATCACCGGAACCGGCGAAGGATGTCTGCGTGATTCCGAAAAATTTGTGGAAGCGATGTGGGACAATGATGGCGGAATGCTCAACCCTACGCCTTTTATCCAGTCCACGCACAATATGGCGGCGGCAACCGTCGCGCTGGCGTTGGGCTGCAAAGGTTACAATATGACCTATACCAATAATTCCAATTCGTTTGAATCAGCGGTTCTGGATGCAATCTTATATTTGAATGAAAATCCGGAAGAAATGATTTTAATCGGCGGATTGGATGAAATCAGCGAAAAAACCTTAGAATTCTGGAATTCAGTCGGATATGTGAACTCAAACAATCCGAAAATCCCTATTGATTTCAAATCGAAATCAATTGGTGAGGTAAATTCCGAAGGAGCCGGATTTTTTGTGGCTTCGGCAGAAAAAAAAGAAAATTCTTTGGGAAGCATTTCGGCTGTTAAAACTCAATTGGAAGTAGAAGATCCGGAAGAATTCATTCTTGAATTCTTAGAGGAAAACGGAATTTCAGTTTCAGAAATCGATGTCGTCATTTTGGGCAACAACGGCGATTCCCGTTACGATGGAATTTATAATGATTTGTCTGAAACCGTTTTCAGAGAAATTCCGCAGATGATTTATAAAAATCTTTTCGGTGAATTTGATACGGTGATTTCAATCGCGGTGGAAATCGGATTGAAAATCTTTAAATTCCAACGAATTCCTTTTGCTTTAAAACTGAACAATTCCATCAAAGAAAATTACCAAAAAATCCTGATCTATAACCAAAGAAGAAACAAGAACCATAGTTTGATTTTACTGGAAAAATGAATTATAAAATCCTGAATTTCATCACATTGATTTCCATTCTTATTATTTTAGGATGGATTCACCGGTGGGATTTAAGCTGGTGTTATTTATGGATGCCGGTGGTTGCCTGGTTGCTTATCGTTTCATTGGTTTCGGCGAATATCCGTTGGAATTTTTTCATCAAATCGGTTCATAAAGGAAGCCGGGCTGACCGGAAAATCGCACTGACTTTTGACGACGGCCCGCATCCGGTTTATACACTAAAAGTTTTGGAAATCCTGAAAAAATATAACGCCAAAGCGACATTTTTCTGTATTGGGAAAAACATTCAAAATCACCCAAAAATTGTCCAGCAGATATTCAAAAACGGACACTCCATTGGGAATCATAGTTTTACACATTACAAAACCATTGATTTTAAAAGTAAAAGCGGCTGGATAAAGGAACTCAAAAAGACCGATTCAGAAATCCGGAAAATAACCGGAAAAAAGCCAAGGTTTTTCCGTCCGCCGTTTGGGGTGACAACGCCACATTTAGCGGATGCTTTAAGAAAATCAGGACATATTAATATCGGATGGAGCCAGAGAACTTACGATACGATATTAAGAGATTTTCACAAAATCAACCGGAAAATCCTGAAAAATGCAAAACCCAGCGATATTATTTTGCTGCATGACCACCACGAAAACATCGTTCCTTTGTTGGAACAATTGTTGCCCGAACTTGCGCGGAAAAATTTTACTTTTACAACCGTAAATGAATTAATCGATGAAGAACCTTATTTTTAGATTTAGCTTTGTTTTGTTTCTGGTTATGAGCGGATTGGCTCAGGCGCAACTGAGTCCTGCCGAAATCAAAACATTGAAATCCAGCATCAATTCGGCGACCATGAACCTGACTTCTTTGCAAAGCGATTTCACCCAAACCAAACATCTGGATTTTATGGAAAACGACGTGAAATCATCGGGAAAATTATACTATAAATCCCAATCAAAAATCCGCTGGGAATATACTTCGCCCTTCAGCTATTATGTGATTTTCAATAACGAAAAAATGTTTGTGAACGACAACGGAAAGAAAAAGGAAACCGAGCTTTCGTCGAGCAAATTACTGAAAGATTTAAGCAAAATCATGCTGGGAACTGTCAATGGTTCGGCTGTCCTGGACGAATCGAAATTCAAAATCACTTATTCGAAATCAGAAGCAGACTACGTTGCCAAAATGATCCCAACCGATAAAACCTACAAAAAATACATTCAACAGATCGACCTGATTTTTGACGGGAAAACTTATCTTCTGAAAAAAATCAAAACAATTGAACCTTCGCTGGATTATACGTTGATTGAGTTCAGCGATCAAAAGAAAAATGCTTCGGTTTCCGATGAAAAGTTTGTGTTTAAATGATTAAACCGTTAAAACGGTTCAATGAGAATACCCTATTTTACCCACGGTTTAAACCGTGGGCTAAAATATTGAATACAAATCCGAAATGGTTTCAACCATTTAAAAATCAATCGAATATGACTTCCATTTTTTCTAAAATTCCTATAATTGTTTTCACCTTATTTCTTGTTTCCTGCGCTTCTTACACAAACTCATTCAGCGAAAAAGAAAAAACGATAGAAACCTTTACACCGGATTATTTAAACGATTTTCAGGAAGCATCCTTCAGAATCTCGATTGACGCATTTGACAATCATTTCGGGGGAATTTTAGTTGCTAAAAAACTGGAAACCAATCATTATCGGTTTGCTTTCATCAATGAATTCGGCGGGAAAATGATGGACTTTGAAATCGTTAACCGTGAATTAAAACTCAATTACGCTATCGAACAATTAGACAGGAAAGTCATCCTGAATCTATTGGAAAAAGATTTCGCGATGCTGTTTTCCGAAGAAAATTTAATCGGAAAAGAATTCGTCCATAATCAATTCGAAATGCTGCAAAGTGAAAAATTCATCGGGAATAATAGTGTATATTATGAAATGAATCCGGAGCGAAAATTAAACAAAATTATTCTGGCAAAAGCCTGTCTGCCGAACAGGCAGGGAAAAGAAAAAGTCAGGATTGAATTGGAAAACAATGAGACATCCTTTCCTGAAGTGGATATTTCGCACGGAAAACTGCCAATAAAAATTTACTTACATTTGCTGCAAAATAATTAAGCTCAAAAAATGAAAAAATTACTTGTTTTAAGTACATTCTTACTGATGTTCGGAATTTCACAAGCGCAAATCGAATTATGGTTAGGGCCGAAAGCAGGCGTAAACATCGCCAATGTAAGCGATGCCGACGGAAAATCTTTGGTGGGCATTTATGCCGGAGCAGCGTTTTCCGTTAAGTTTTCCGAACGTTATGCTTTACAGCCGGAATTGGGTTTTTCGATGCAGGGAGCTTCCGATGTTTATGGCAACGAAGATTTAAAACTGAACTATTTCACCGTCGGGCTTATCAATAAATTGTATCTGGCTGAAGGTTTTCATGTCCTGGCCGGCCCGGAGTTCAATTTCAAGGTAAACAATACTTTTTCTGACTGGGGCGATGATTATTACTACGATGACGAAGGAAATTATATAGACGAATCCGACATACAACCGTTTGACTTTGCCATCGCGGCCGGACTGGGCTATGATTTTCCGTTCGGGCTGACCCTGGAAGCGCGTTACAAACAAGGTTTGCTGGATGTCAATGATTTCTTTAACATTGATGACGACAGATCCAGCAAAAACCAGGTTTTCCAGATTGGAGTTGCCTATAAATTCCACCTGAATAAATAATTTATAATATGAAGCTCCTGAACGATTTTTACACAATCATCAGTTCCGAACCGATCGAAAACGGAATTTCAGTTTTGGTAAAAATCAATAAGGAACATTCCATATTTGAAGGACATTTCCCGAACCATCCGGTGACACCGGGCGTTTGCACGATGCAAATCATCAAAGAGCTGAGCGAGAATCATTCTGGAAAAGAATTGATACTGAAAACGGCAAGAAATGTGAAGTTTATGGCCATCATCAATCCCGAAGAAAACGATATCGTCAGGTTTGACCTGTCATTTGAAAAACCGGAGCCGGGAGAATTGTCTGTAAAAAGCACTGTTTCGATTGATGAAAATCCGGCTTTGAAATTCGGAGGGATTTTTAAGGAAATCTGATTATGAAATCGTTCTTATTTATTTTTTTCACCCTGACTTTTTTCTGGACTGCATTTGCACAGTCAAACGATTTGAGGAAATCTTACCGCGAAGCAACAAAATCCGAAGAAAATGCAAAAGTATTTTATAAATATGTGGAAAATGTATCGGATGCCGACAAAGCGGTAATGATGGCTTACAAAGGCGCCGGAAAAACGCTTCTTGCACGTTACGAGCCTTTGCTGGAAAGGAAAAATAAAGTAAAGGATGGAATCCGGTGGGTGGAAAAAGCGATTAAGAAAGACCCGAAAAATGTGGAAATCAGGCTGATCCGTTTGAGCATCCAGGAAAATTTACCCAAAATGTTCAAGTACAATTCCAACATTGAAACCGACAAAGAATTTATCAAAGCCGCGCTTCCTAATATTAAAAGCGAAAAATTAACTGAAATGATCAATGGTTATTTCGAAGAATTCTCAAAAAATTAAGGATGTTCAGATGCCCGAAAACTCACCCTCTGCAATCAATGCCTGTGTCATCATTCCGACCTACAACAATGAAAAAACGCTTGCGCGGGTTTTAGACAAAACACTGGAATTTACCCAAAACATCATTGTTGTAAACGACGGCTCCACCGATTCGACTTCTGAAATACTTTCCGGCTATCAGCAAATTACGATTATAAATCAGTCTCAAAACCACGGAAAAGGAATGGCATTACGCGCCGGTTTCAGAGAAGCATTGAAACAAGGTTTTGATTATGCCATAACAATTGATTCGGACGGACAGCATTTTCCGTCTGATATTCCTGTTTTTGTAGAGGAAATTCAAAAAAACGGCGAAGCATTGCTCATCGGCGACCGGAATATGGAACAGGATGGAATTCCGGGCAAAAGCAGTTTCGGGAACCGGTTTTCCAATTTTTGGTACAAATTTGAAACCGGGATAAAATTAAATGACACACAATCGGGATTCAGGTTGTATCCGCTTCGGCGAATGAAAAACATGAAGTTTTTCACCCGGAAATTTGAATTTGAAATCGAAGTCATTGTAAAAGCCGCCTGGGCAGGAATTCCGGTAAGAAATGTCCCGATCCGGGTTTTGTATGACGAATCGGAAAGAGTTTCGCACTTCAGGCCGTTTAAGGATTTTACGAGGATTAGCTTATTGAATACCTGGTTGGTTATTGTGGCCTTGTTTTATATAAAACCACGTGATTATTTTCGCAGGTTCCGGGAAAAAGGATTGAAGCGTTTTTTTCTAGAAGATCTTTTGCACAGCGAAGATTCCAAATTAAAAAAATCGCTTTCGGTCGCTTTGGGTGTCTTCATCGGGCTTTCGCCGTTATGGGGATTTCAAACCATTGTCGTTTTGTTCCTGGCATTTGTTTTCCGGTTAAATAAATTAATTGCGTTCGCATTTTCCAATGTAAGTCTTCCGCCACTGATTCCGTTCATCATTTACGGTTCATTGAAAACCGGAAGTTTTATTTTGGGGAGGCCGCCGCTTCCGCCGTTTGAATGGGGCGCATTTAAATCCTATAAAGATTTCATCGGCCGGCATTTAGCGGAGTATTTAACCGGAAGTTTGATTCTCGGTATCGTTTGCGCCGTTTTGTTCGGATTGGGAAGTTATCTGTTGTTGGGAATCAGGATGCGAAAAGACCGGAAAGCCAAGTCCTTTTAAAAGAAAAAACCTGTTAAATTAGTAACAGGTTTTCTGCTTTAAAATTTTATTTTCACAACAACTAATTCAATGAAATCTTGATGACATCTGTCACATTCGGAAGAGTATAGTTAGTGCTGACTTCCTGAATGTTTATATTTTCCGGCATAGGTATACCTCCAAATAATGCCTGGTTGTTTCCAGCTCCGGGAAATTGATTTATCCCGGTTCCATTGTCGAACAACTTGGTTTGAGAGGTTATGTTACCTGTCATTTCTGCAGAAATCCCTTCGCTATTTGCATAAAACCAGTCATTTGAATATCCAAACATCGTCGCATAGGCAATCTTGTCTTCGGCAGATATTTCTATCTGAATACTCTTACTTCCGCCCGGTCCAATAGGTGCTTCTCCCAACATATAAACAGCTTTTATATTGTTCCCCATGCTCTCAAGATATTCTTTCAGTACAGAGACATTTCCGGTCTGCGCTAAATCTTTGAGCCCCATGCCTTGGTCTTTTTGTCCCAATTGAAAAAGCGGATTCACATTACCCTGATAAACAACAACTAAAGCAGGCGAAAGGCCGGTTATGATACCCGTGTTTTGCGAAACTTTCATAAATAGCGGTTCATTGTTTCCGGATTCTGCAATGGACGTAATTTCAGGATTAGACATTTGTCCTTCAACATAAAAAGGAGTTTCATTGAGCAGTTGACCTCCTAAAATATTGGATACTACCCACACTCCGGGTGAAAATGGTGTTTCGTTTTCTGTTCCACCTGAAGTGTTGGTTATTGTCAGGGTAAATTCAGAAGAAACCTCATTGTAATCCAAACTTAGCTTCATCAAACTCGCCGCATTGATTTCCGAAAGCATGGAAATCGGGTTGTTTTCCGGGTTTCCGGTCGCATCATTTTTGGAGCCGTTGTCCCAAAGTTTAATTTTGGAAGAAACGTCTCCTGTCATTGCATTTCCGAAAGTATCATACAAGGATATACCCGGATTTTCGGGAGCAAAAAACCAATCTTTGGAAGCTCCATACATGGTTGCAAACATGAGAAACTGTCCTTTTCCAGCATGAAATTTAAAGTTAATTTGTTGACCCGGCAATACTACGGGTGCGTTCACTTCTGCATTTCCCTCTCCAAAGAATGCTCCGCTTTGTACAAAATCTTTCAGAACGTTGACGTTTTCAATTGTCAGCGTATGTTCTTCCATTATTCCAACAGATTCATCATCATTACAAGCAGTCAATAATGCCAAACTTGAGATTAATAAAAACAACTTTTTCATCATTATATAATTTAATTTAAAACAAAGCTATAATGACGAATATGCTTAAAATGTAAGCTAAATTACATTTTGCGATTTTTTTCTTAAAATAATCTCTTTTCGGGAAAATTCTATGAGACCTTCTTGCTTCAATTGATTCATCAAACTGTTCAATGTAGGGCGTCTCAATCCAATCAAAGAAGCCATTTCGGATTGGTTGTAGGGATGAAGGATGACAGTGTCTTCAGAAAATTTATGAGTCTTACCGTACTCTTCTTTAAGTTCTCTTAATAAAGCAATTAACCTTGATCGAGCATCTTTGAAAAGCATGAGTTGAAGCCTTCTTTCGAGCTTTTTGATGCGGAAGCCAATTATTTTATAAATATAAAGACTCATACTTTTATTTTCAATGATAAGTTCTCGCATATCGTCTACAGAAAGCATGCAGATAGTAGTATTGTGATCCATCGCCTGGGCAAATTCCTGTCTTCTTTCTTCTCCTAAAATGGCTTTTTCTCCAAATAAGTCTCCTTTAATTAATATACTGTTAATGAATTCATTACCTTCTTCATCGTATTTTCCGATCTTAACTTTTCCGTTTTCAACAAGATAAATTTTATCGGCATTATCATCCTCAAAATAAATATAATCTTCTTTCCCGTATTCACGAGACCGATGATGCTTTTTGAATTCCCTGTATCTGTGAGGACAAAGAATTTTATAAAGATTTACTTGTTCAAAAAACCAAAATTTCTCTTCCATATCACTATCACTTCATTTATCAAAATATTTAAAATCAGATCGTATTACCTACACTTACGGCATGAAATGAAAATATATTTAAAATTATAAATTTACAGATAAACCTCTAACAAATTTAATGTACAAAAAGCTTCTTGATTCCGGATTTGTAATCCGTGCACAAAATAAACATTTCTTTTTCAACCATTATCCTACCTCTATTACTCTTACAAAATTATAATAGGAATGTTTTGGCCTCGCGTATTATCAGTTAATTAAACACAAAAAAATCCCGCTCATTTCTCTGAACGGGACTTAGCTTTATTTGAAATCTAATTCTGCGCCTGTTGCTTTTTGATTAAATTCAATGCGGAACCGGCTTTGAACCATTCGATCTGAGCCGCGTTATACGTATGATTGGCTTTGATCAAATCTTTAGAACCATCCGCATGAACAAATTCCAGCGTCAATGGTTTACCCGGAGCAAATTCAGTCAGATCAATAAAGTTAATTGTATCATCTTCCTGAATTTTGTCGTAATCTGATTTATCAGCAAAGGTCAATCCCAACATTCCCTGCTTTTTCAGGTTGGTTTCGTGGATACGCGCAAATGAACGAACCAGAACCGCTGCCACGCCCAAATGTCGTGGCTGCATTGCCGCATGCTCACGGGAAGAACCTTCACCGTAATTTTCATCACCTACAACGATTGTCGGAACCCCGGCTGCTTTGTAAGCACGTGCCACATCCGGCACAGCGCCGTATTCGCCGGTCATTGTATTTTTAACTTTATTGGTTTCCTGGTTGAATTCATTCACCGCTCCGGTCAGTGTATTATTGGAAATATTGTCCAAATGACCACGGAAACGCAACCACGGCCCGGCCATTGAAATATGGTCGGTCGTACATTTTCCGTAGGCTTTGATTAACAGTTTTGCACCCATAATGTTTTGTCCGTTCCACGCAGGGAAGCTTTCCAGCAACTGTAAACGTTCAGAATCCGGTTTTACAATCACCTGAACCCCGGAGCCGTCTGCAAGCGGCGCCTGATAACCCGGGTCTTCCGCGTCAAAACCTTTTGACGGCAATTCTTCCCCGACCGGCGGATCTAATTTTATTTGCTCGCCGTTTTTGTTTGTCAGCGTATCGGTAATCGGGTTGAAGTCCAAACGTCCTGAAATCGCAATGGCCGCTACCATTTCGGGTGAAGTTACAAAAGCGTAGGTATTCGGGTTTCCGTCCGCACGTTTTTTAAAGTTCCGGTTGAATGAATGAACGATGGTATTTTTTTCTTCTTTATCAGCTCCTTCCCTATCCCACTGGCCGATGCACGGCCCACAGGCATTGGTAAAGATTACCGCATCTAGGTCATTGAACGGTTGTAAAATCCCGTCGCGTTCGGCCGTAAAACGAACCTGCTCGGAACCCGGATTGATGCCAAAGCTCGCTTTGGTTTCCAATCCTTTGTCCACTGCCTGTTTCGCAATGGAAGCTGCTCTCGAAAGGTCTTCGTAGGAAGAGTTGGTACAGGAACCTATTAATCCCCATTCTACGGTCAAAGGCCAGTCGTTGTTTCCGGCAACTTCTTTCATTTTGGAAACCGGCGTCATCAGATCGGGCGTGAACGGCCCGTTCAGTCTCGGTTCCAGTTTATCTAAATCGATAACAATTAATTCGTCATAATATTTTTCGGGATTTTCGTACACTTCTTTATCGGAACGGAGATATTCTTTGAATCCGTTTGCCAGATCCGCTACATCATTTCGGTCAGTTGCACGAAGATAACGCTCGGAAGCATCGTCATAAGCAAAAATAGAAGTCGTTGCCCCGATTTCGGCCCCCATATTACAAATGGTGCCTTTTCCGGTCGCAGAAAGGCTTTCAGCTCCTTCACCGAAATATTCCACGATTGCTCCGGTTCCACCTTTTACGGTAAGCAACCCCGCTACTTCCAGAATCACGTCTTTTGGCGCAGCCCATCCGTTTAATTTTCCGGTCAATTTAACCCCGATTAATTTCGGCATTTTCAATTCCCAGGCCATTCCCGCCATCACGTCCACCGCGTCTGCTCCACCAACTCCGATGGCTACCATTCCCAGTCCGCCGGCATTTGGCGTGTGAGAGTCGGTACCGATCATCATTCCGCCCGGAAAAGCGTAATTTTCCAATACAACCTGGTGAATGATCCCAGCTCCCGGATTCCAGAAACCGATTCCGTATTTGTTGGAAACCGATTCCAGGAAATTAAATACTTCGGAAGATTTATTAATCGCATCCTGCAAATCGATTTTCGCACCTACTTTTGCCTGGATCAGGTGATCGCAGTGAACAGTGGAAGGAACCGCCGTTTTTGCTTTTCCCGCCTGCATAAACTGCAATAAAGCCATTTGAGCCGTCGCGTCCTGCATAGCAACCCGGTCGGGTGCAAAGTCCACATAAGATTCTCCTCTTTTGTATGCTTCTGTCGCTAAACCATCGTAAAGGTGCGCGTAAAGTATTTTTTCTGAATAAGTCAAAGGCCGTCCTACCACATTTCTTGCCACATCAACCCGTTCTTTCATTCGGAAATAGACTCCTTTGATCATTTCGATATCAAATGCCATAAACGTTAAATTTTAATTAAAAATACCCTTTTGAAAAGGTGCACAAATTTACTTTTTAAATAACCTTTCAGTAGAATATTCTCAATTCAATTTAATTATTGCTCGATAATTTAGAATGATTATAAAGAATAATGTAAGGATTTGGCGAATTCGCTAATGATTCTGCAATTTCTTTTTATTTTATGAAGCCAGCCAATCTTTTTAAATTTATTCGCATCTTTATAATTCAGAAGAAAAAACCAAACTGAGAGTCTTACCCTAAAATCACATTCAACATTTTACAGGCTTCCTGTTTCGAACTTCGCATTGGGATTCGTACCTTTGCACAAAATTTTTCGGTATGCAAATTCTGGATGGAATCAAACTCGCAAAAGAAATCAAACAGGAAATCAAAGAATCGGTTGCGGAAGCTATAAGTCAGGGCAAAAGGCTGCCTCACCTGGCAGCAGTCCTAGTTGGAAACGACGGTGCGAGCCAGACGTATGTAAGCAATAAAATCAAAGATTGTGAACAGGTCGGATTCAAATCTTCTTTGGTAAAGCTGCCCAATACCGTTTCGCAAACCGAGCTGTTAGAAGAAATTGAAAAGCTGAATACACAGGAAGGTTTGGACGGATTCATTGTACAATTGCCGCTTCCGGCGCAGATTGACCAGGAAGAAATCATTGAGTCCATCAACCCGAAAAAAGATGTAGATGGATTCCATCCCGAAAACTTTGGGAAAATGGCGTTGGACATGAGTACATTTTTACCGGCGACACCATTCGGAATCCTCGAAATGCTGGAACGCTACCAGATCCCGACCAAAGGAAAGCACGCGGTAATCATCGGCCGGAGCCGTATCGTCGGGCGCCCGATGAGCATCCTGATGGGACGTAAGGATTTTCCCGGAAACAGCACCGTTACCCTCACACACAGCAATACCGAAAACCTGGCTTATTATACAAAACACGCTGATATTGTCATCACGGCTTTGGGTGTTCCCGGATTTCTGAAAGCCGATATGATTAAGGACGGCGCGGTCGTCATCGATGTGGGAATTACGCGTGTGGATGATGATTCGGAAAAAGGTTACAAACTGGTCGGCGACGTTGATTTTGAAAATGTGAAACAGAAAGTGTCCTGGATTACGCCGGTTCCGGGCGGTGTCGGACCGATGACCAGGGCCATGCTTTTGAAGAATACGCTCCTGGCTTACAAGAAAAACACGAAATGATCACCTTAAATTCCATCACCGAAGCACAGTCTGAATTACTGAAAGAAGGAAAAATCCTTCCGGTGATGGAACATTTCTATACCCTTCAGGGCGAAGGCGCGCATGCCGGAAAGGCCGCGTATTTCATCCGTTTGGGTGGCTGCGATGTCGGCTGCCATTGGTGCGATGTGAAAGACAGCTGGGATGCGGAAATCCATCCGCTGACCGATATAGAAGAATTGGCTGAAACAGCCACGGATTTATCAAAAACCATTGTCATTACAGGCGGCGAACCGCTGATGTGGAACCTGGATTTCCTGACTTCAAAACTGAAAGAATCCGGAGCCACAATTCATATCGAAACTTCCGGTGCTTATTCACTAAGCGGGCAACTGGACTGGATTACGTTATCACCGAAAAAATTAGCGGAAGTAAAATTCGATGTTCTGCAAAATGCTTCAGAATTGAAATGCATTATTTTCAATAACGATGACTTTCGTTTCGCAGAAAAATATGCGGAATTAGTAGACCCAGACTGCAGATTGTATCTTCAGGTGGAATGGAGCCGGAAAGTAAAAATGTCGCCTTTGGTGGTGGAATATGTAAAGCAAAACCCGCAATGGCAGGTTTCGGTCCAGACGCATAAATACCTGGATATTCCCTAAACGGCCGTAATGAAATCCACGGATTCTAATCGTTTACGGCAAATTATTTAATCATTATATTTGCCCAAAATTTAGCCTGATGAGTTTATTAGTTGTCGGAACGGTTGCATTTGACCAGATCAAAACGCCCTTTGGCGAAACAGAAAAAATCCTTGGCGGCGCCGCCACTTTCATCGGCCTGGCCTCGTCAATGTTAGATGTAAAAACCGGGTTAGTTTCTGTCATCGGCGGGGATTTCCCGCAGGCATACCTGGATCTGCTTACTTCCAGAAACATCGATATTTCGGGAATAGAAAAAATTGAGAACGGAAAAACTTTCTTTTGGGCAGGCCGTTACCACAACGATATGAACTCGCGCGACACCCTGGCGACCGAGCTGAATGTGCTGGAAAATTTCCAGCCCGTCGTACCGGAAGAATGGAAAAAACCAGATGTCCTGATGCTCGGCAATTTGCACCCGCTTGTACAGAAATCGGTTTTGAACCAACTGGAAGAACGCCCGAAATTAGTCGTCCTTGATACAATGAATTTCTGGATGGACTTAACCTGGAATGAATTGATGGATGTCCTGAAAGACGTGGATGTCCTGACCATCAATGACGAGGAAGCACGCCAGATGAGCAAAGAATACAGCCTGGTGAAAGCCGCGAAGAAAATCCTCGAAATGGGGCCGCATACCTTAATCATTAAAAAAGGTGAACACGGGGCTTTGCTGTTCCACGAAAACAGCATCTTTTTTGCACCGGCATTGCCGCTGGAAGATGTCTTCGACCCGACGGGGGCAGGCGATACCTTCGCCGGAGGATTCTCGGGGTTCCTGGCCAAAACACAGAATTATTCATTTGAAAATATGAAACGCGCCATCATTTACGGAAGTGCCCTGGCTTCATTTACCGTTGAAAAATTCGGGACGGAGCGCCTGGCGGAACTCACCGATGAAGAATTGGTAGAAAGGCTGGATGTATTTAAAAGCCTTACGAATTTTGATATTGAGCTGGATTAAATTCTTTTTTCACTTTCGGTGATTTTATCTGAATCAGGTAAACACCCAACAGGATGAGCAATCCGCCTACGCCGTGAATCCATGTCAGCTTTTCACCATCCAGAATTCCCCAGATAACGGCTATGATCGGCATGAGATAAGTGACAACGGAAGCAAAAATAGCCGAAGTCATCTGGATCAGCTTGTAAAATAAAATCATCGCGATCGCGGTTCCGGCCAATCCGAGAATGGCTACGAACCCCAATCCCCTCCATTGCGCGGCCGCTCCGGTAAAGTCATGAAAAAATCCGGTGATACCCAGAATAACCAGCGACGGGCCAAGCCAGATAGTGAAAACAACCGACGACAACCTGAACGATTGAATTCCAGACAGGTATTTGCTGATGATCAATCCGTTTAATCCGTAGAAAATCGTGGCCAATACAATGAGCAACGAGTGAAATACATCGCTTGAGCCGCCATTCCCGTCATCGCTTACGAGGATCGCCGCCCCGGCAAAACCAATCAAAGCGCCCAGAATTTGTGTCCAGCGGCTTTTGATCCCAAAGAAAAGAAAGCCGAAAATCAGGATAAAAATGGGAACGAGCGAATCCAGGATACCGGCCATGGAACTGCTTACTTTCTGCTGTGCAAGCGGGAAAAGGAACATGGGAATGAAGTTTCCCATACAGCCCCCAACGATTACCCAAACCATCAGCTTTTTTGGAATATGCTTAAAATTCCTGATGCCGAAAAAAGCCAGTACAAGGCCGGCAATAGTAAGCCTCAGCGCACCGACCTGCATTGGGTCAAATGCCGCGATGCTTTGTTTGATCAGGATAAATGAACTCCCCCATGTAAGTGACAAAATTGCCAGCAAAAACCATTTATTCGACAACAAATTCATCCGGCAAATGTGAGAAGATTTTTGGTTATTTAAATCAAATTTTTTCAATTATAAAAGAAAAAAGTTGCTTCCGAATTGTGGCTGAAGCAACTTTCCAATAAAGGGTAGCAAAAAGCGAAAAAACTAATCAAAACAATTATTCACACTTAATTCAGAATCATTGTCTTAATCAGTAGATGGGATTTTCTGAAAAGGTTGCGTGAAAATTTTAATTATTTTTTTTCAGGGGAATTTTCCGGAACAAATAAATGATTCCCGTAAAAGAAACCACGGCGGTGACCAGCGAAAAAGAAAGCGCGACGCTGGCCGAAATATCGGGGTTAAACTGAAACCAATGCGCGCCATAATAAAAAACCGCTTCCCGGATTCCCAGCCCGGCAAAGGAAATAACCGACAAAACGCTCGACACCAGAAACATCAGTAAATACGGGAGATAATTTCCTTCAATCCGGAATGATTTCATAATGCAAATCACACATACCAATTGTGCCAGCTGGATGAAAACCGAATACAGAAACCCGATGTATATCCGTTTTTTATAGGTGTGCATAAACCGGATAATCAACCTCAGAATAACCAAGGTTCCAACAAACCCGGCGAGGGTAATTCCTAAATTCCAGAAATAGGAAAACGGCGCGCGGATGAAAAGGATCAAAACCGAAAGCATAAAACCGATTGCTACAATCCCCAGGAATCGTTCTATAAATACAATCTGCCCGACTTTTTTCAGCGATTTCCCATGCGATTTGCTAAGGGCAAAAGCCTTGTAAGCATCGCCACCTACACCGCCCGGAAGAAAAAAATTGTAGAACATCCCGAGCAGATACAGTTTGGAATTGGCTTCAAGAGAAAGCCTTACACCTACTTTGCGGATGAAAATATTGAACCTGAAAACCGAAATCAGCTGGGAAATCAAAAAGAAAATAATGCCCGTCAGAAAGAAAAATGGATTGGCCAATTTCAGCATCTGCCAGATTCCTGTCCAGTCAAGTTTGCTGAAAACCAAGGTAATCAGTGCAATGCTGACCAGGATTTTAATTACCGTGGTTAAACTTTTTTTCAGTTTCGGCTTCACCAATATATATTTTTCTGATTTTGTACGGACGTTTCTGCTGCGACTCAAAATAAGTCCGCATCTGCAAATCTATGATAAATCCCGTTGTGAAGAACTGGACGCCGACAAACATCAGCAAAATCCCTAAAATTAATAACGGGCGGTTACCGATGTCTTCACCCATCGCGAATTTTACTACCAACAGATAAGCCAGAATCAACCCGCCAAAAACAAAAGAAAGCATCCCGATGTTCCCGAAAAGATGAATCGGTTTTTGCAGGTATTTTCGCTGGAAAAGCAGCAAAATTAAGTCGTTGATCACTTTTGTCGTTCTTCCCAAACCATATTTTGATTTTCCGAATTGTCGCTGATGATGTTTGACATTGACTTCGGTAATTCTGGCGCCGTTCAAAAAGGCGAGCAAGGTAATGTACCGATGCATTTCACCATATAAATTCAAATCTTTGGCGGTTTCGCGGTTAAAAACTTTCAAAGCGCAGCCGTGGTCTTTGATGTCGAGCTTTGTGGTTTTCCTGATGATCCAGTTGGCGATTTTGGAAGGAAAAGTTCGTAACAGATTGTCCTTTCTTTTCTGCCGGATTCCGGTTACGACATCCCAGTCTTCGGTTTTAGCTTTATTGTACATCATCAGGATATCGTCCGGGTCGTTTTGCAAATCACCATCCATGGTGATGATATAATTACCTGTTGCATAATCAATTCCGGCAGCGATTGCCAGGCTTTGTCCGTAGTTTTTTTTGAGTTCGATTAAAGCAACATTCGGATTCCGGAGCTTTTTTATTTCCTGCCGGGTTCGGTCTGTAGAGCCGTCATCGACCAGAATGATCTCAACATCTTTTCCCGGCAAAGCACCTTCAATCCTGCTCACCAAAAGAGTAACATTTTCTTCTTCGTTGTAAACAGGAACAACGACAGACAACTTTTCAGAAACCGGATTTTGAATCATTTTTAATTCTTAATTTCGCCAGAAGCAAATAGCAAAGCGAATATAAATAAAATCAATGAACCCATATTCCCGAAACGAATATTTCTATTATATCCTGATTTTACTGGCAGGCGGATTATTGTGTTTTGTGAATCTGGGCGGACATCCGGTTTACATTCTGGACGAAGCCAAAAATGCCGAAGCCGCGCGCGAAATGTTTGTCAGCCACAACTGGATCGTCCCGGTTTTTAATGGTGAATTACGAACCGACAAACCCGTTTTGCATTATTGGTTCATGATGCTGGCTTATAAGGTTTTTGGCGTAAGCGCTTTTTCAGCACGGTTTTTTTCCGCTGTATTTGGCGTACTGACGATTCTATCAACTTATCATTTCACCAAAAAATTCATCAACAGAAGAATCGCTGCCATTACGGCTTTTCTGCTTTGTTCGGCCATATTCTTTATGCAGGAATTTCACCTGGCGGTTCCCGACCCTTACCTGATTTTCTTTGTGAGCTTCGCACTTTTTACGTTTTATGATTTTTACAAATTCGGAACAAAAAGCAGTTGGCTTTTGTTTTACATTTCTTTGGGATTGGGTATTCTGGCAAAAGGACCTGTAGCCATTGCGCTTCCCGGTTTGATCATTCTGATTTTCCTTTTAATGAAAAAAGATTTTAACGGGAATTCGATTAAAAAAATCAATCCATTTTTGGGTGGAATCCTGACCTTACTGGTTTGTGTGCCGTGGTTTGTTTTGGTTCATAATGCAACGAATGGTGAATTTAACCGGGGATTTTTCCTCGAACATAATCTCCAGCGATTCAGCGGCGAAATGGAAGGCCACGGCGGATTGCCGTTTGTAACCTGGGCATTTGTTTTATTGGGATTATTGCCTTATTCGTTCTTTATCGTTCAGGGATTTATGCAAGGTTGGAAACAAAGAAAAACCAATGATCTTGTGCTTTTTTCATTTATCGTTTCAACGGTTTTTGTCATATTTTTCAGTATTTCCATGACGAAATTGCCCAATTACCCGATGCCGTCTTATCCGTTCATCGCGGTTCTGATTGCGGTTTACCTGAACGGAATTTTGACTAAAACAATTCCGCTGAAAGGATATAAAATCAGCTTATGGGTTTTGCTGGTTGTTGCTTTGTTGATTCCTGCCGGCGGTTATATTGCCCTGGCTTACATAGAAAAACAACTGTATTCAGCACGTTTTTCGAGTTTTCTGTTGGTGATTTTACCCGTTGGCGTGATGATGGCATTGGTTTACCTGTGGCGAAAAAGATTAACTGAAAGTGTGATTTCCATCGGGTTGTGCAGTATGCTACTTACGACGGAACTTTTCCAGTTTGTTTATCCGAAATTGGTTGCGCAAAACCCAGTAAGTTTGTCTAAAGAAATAATAGATGCCAATACAAAAACAATTCTCTATAAAGGCTTTGATCCCGCCTTTTTATTTAACTACCAACGAACTTTTCCATTTGCCGAAAACAAGGAGCAGGTCATGGGTTTCCTGAAAGAAAATCCAGACGGAACTGTGATTACCAAAGAGAAATTTTACGAATCGGACTGGAAAGACGTTCCGTCTGAAATTGTTTTGAAACAAAAAGCTTTGTTTGAAAATTACACGATTGTGATATTTAAGTTGAGATAAGATTTAACCACATAGAAACATTAGATTAGAGATTGACAGGCGTTTAGTTTTTATAGTTCGCCTTCGGCGATATAGTTTTTAGACAAATACATTTAACCATGTCAGCTTTTTTGTGTTCTTTTGTGTTAAACTTTGTGTCCCTTGTGGTTATCCTTCGACACCGCGCCTGACGGCAGGCAGGAGCTCAGAATGACAACTACAGGTTCAAGTTTGAAAGAAAACATAAACCAAGAAAGAATTCATATTCTGAAAAATGAATAAAAAAGTAATCGTCATCACAGGAAGCTCTTCCGGAATCGGGGAAACGCTGGCCAATCATTTCGTTGATAAAGGCCATACTGTTTACGGCCTTTCGCGCTCCCGGAAAGAAAACCTGCAATTCCAACACCTCGCGACCGATGTGACCAACAAGGAAAATGTGTTTCAGTCCATACAGCAAATCATCAACGAAACCGGACGGATTGATGTGCTCATCAACAACGCCGGCGTGGGAATGCTCGGCGCGATTGAAGATGTTTTAAAAGACGACCTGGACAAACTTTTGAATGTAAATCTGTATGGTGTTATCTATACGATGCAGGCGGTTTTGCCCTATATGCGCAAACAAGGGTTTGGCCATATCCTGAATGTTTCCTCCATTGCCAGTAATCATGGGCTTCCGTTCCGCGGGTATTATTCGGCTTCCAAAAGCGCCATTGACCGGATTACGGAATCGGTGCGGCTGGAAAACCATAATACCGGAATTGAAATCATTACGGTGAATTTTGGCGACATCAAAACCCCGATTGCCGAAAACCGCATTCACAGCACAATTTCCGGTTTTTATAAAAAGAATTATGATAAGCTGGCAAAGGTAATTGACGAAGAAGTTCAGCACGGGCTTCCTCCCGAAAAGCTGATCCCGAAAATTGAAAGGCTCATCAGCAAAACCAGACTGAAACCGCATTATAACATTGGGAAAGGCATCCAGGAATTTTCCGTAACGCTAAAAAGGGTCATCGGGCAGCGAAGATTTGAACGGTTACTGGCGAAGTATTCGAAGTTGGAGTAGGTTATTCCCATTCCTTAATTTCGGAAAGTAATTCATTTGATTCCATGACATGGTCATTTTTGGAATCTTCCATAGATTCATTGATTTTTGCATTCAATTCCTCCATGGTAAATGACGTAAATTTCTCATTATTTTTCAAAATACGCTCAAGCCTGGAAATTAATTCCTCGCTCTGTATTTTTAAAAATTCACCGATAAATTCTAATTTTCGGGTTTGTAAGTCCATCATCGAAATATTTTAAATTTGTTATAAGCATATTTAGGAATTTCGTATTTTCACGTCTGTCAAATAGTTATTATGGACATAATTCTTACTATTATTGGAGTTCTAATTTTCGGTTTCCTGGGTATGGAACACTTAAGCAAAGAAGTCCGGGTAATTATGAGGCTATTTGTCTTATAGCTTTTATCGTGCTTTTAATTTTTTTCATTACAGGCGGTTTCGCCGCGCTTATTTTTATGGCTGTTTTGATATCTATTATAGTATTTTTATATTCACTTTTTAAATGAAAAACCTCATCTGGCACTACAAAGAATTTGACGAACTCGCTCCGCGGGAGTTTTATGATATTTTTTGCTTGTGCTGAAAAGGGTCATCGGACAGAGGCGGTTTGAAAAGTGAGGTTTTCGAAGTTGGAATAATATCGATTCTCAAAATTTCTTCCAGCACAACTTTCAGAGAATCTGTCGGGAAATTCCTGCTTTGCAGTTTTGTCATAATAATTTTCCGCTTAAAAAGATTGCCGCTATTGAAAAATAAATTATCAACCCTGTGACATCTACCAAGGTGGCTACAAATGGAGCGGAAGCTGTAGCCGGGTCAAGTCCGGCACGTCTTAATAAAAACGGAATGAGCGAACCCGAAAGCGTTCCCCATAATACAATGAAAATCAGCGAAACAGAAACAGCCATTGCTACGGAGAACCAATAGACACCATAATCATAGATACCTGTTTTCTGCCAGATCAGTATCCTTAAAAATCCTATTAAGCCAAGTATCAGCCCCAACATAAGCCCTGAAAAAATTTCCTTTCTCATCACGTACCACCAATCTTTCAGCTTAAGTTCCTGTAACGCCATAGCGCGGATAATCAAAGAAGCGGCTTGTGAGCCGGAATTACCACCGCTGGAAATGATAAGCGGAACAAACAATGCCAATACTACGGCTTTTTCAATTTCACCATCAAAATAACCCATTGCCGAAGCTGTGAGCATTTCTCCTAAAAATAAAATAATCAGCCACCCGGCTCTTTTACGCACCAGCTCCAACCAGGGAGTTTGGGTGTAGGAAAAATCCAATCCTTCCACCCCACCGAATTTTTGAATGTCCTCGGTATCCCTTTCTTTAATTTTATCTAAAATATCGTCGAAAGTAACGATTCCTACCAATGTGTTGTTTTCAGTAACAATAGGCAAAGCCGAACGGTCATATTTCTCAAAAATACTGAAGCTGTCTTCCATTGAAGTCGTGGTGGGAATGCTGATAAAAGTATTGTCCATCAGCTTCGACAGCTTTGTAGCATTGTCAGCCATTAACAATTGCCCGATTTTCAAGTCGTCAACCAACTTATTGTTTTCATCAACTACATAGATATAAGTAAGCGTTTCGGCATTTTTTCCGAACTCTTTTATGTAGTCAAACACTTGTTGCACTGTCCAATCTTCTTTTGCCTGAATGTAATGCGGCGTCATTAACCGCGCAATACAGTCTTTTGGATAGCCAATAAGATTGAGAGCGGTTTCCTTTTCTTGTTCGTTGAGAAGGTTTACAGAATGCTTTATTAAATTGTCGGGAAAAGTTTCCAAGATAGCCGTTCTGTCATCAGGGTCGAGATTATTCAACACTTCGGCAAATTCTTTATCCCCCAATGATTTAATAATTTCTTGCTGAATGGAAGAATCAAAATACGGGAACACATCAGACTTTAGCTCACCCGAAAGCATCAAAAATGACAGGTTTCTGCTTTTCTGGTCAAGCCCTGAAAGCTGTTCCGCAATATCGGCCGGATGTTTATCCTGTATTCTTATTATGTTCATTTGTTAAACTTTTATCCGTTTTATTTAATTGTCCCCAAATGTACAAAATGAGTAAAAACACGCTTATATGTTAAACAGATTAATTGCCTTATTCCAAATTATTTGGCCAACACCAACCATGTATAAATGTTCGTTTGAATCTTTTCCGGCTTAAAAGATAATCCCTTATAAATTTTATCTTTGCTTCATGAATCTCATCTGGCATTACAAAGAATTTGACGAACTCACTCCGCGAGAACTTTACGATATTTTCCATCTTCGTGTGATGGTTTTCATGGTAGAACAGGATTGTCTTTACAACGAAGTCGATGGCAAGGATCTGAAATGTGCCCACCTCTGGTGCGAAACCGACGGGAAAATCCTGGCTTATTGCCGCATTGTGCCACCGGGTGTTTCCTATACCGAACCATCCATTGGGCGGGTGGTCAGCCATCCGGAATTCCGGCATTTGAAGTTAGGCTACCAATTGATGCGGCATTCGTTGGAAATCATAGAAAACCGTTATGAAACAAAATCAGTCCGGATCAGCGCACAGTCTTACCTGAAAAATTTTTATGGAAAATTCGGATTTCAACAGGTTTCCGAAGAATACCTGGAAGATGACCTTCCACACATGGAAATGCTGAAAGATTAGCTTTTCTTCAAAAAACAAAAAATCAGAAGCGTCCAGCCGATGATCATTAGCAATCCGCCAAGTGGCGTAACCGGGCCAAGCCATTTCAGGTTTACTCCCCAATGGTCTGCAAACGACAAAAAATAAATACTGACGGAAAAAAGGAAAGTCCCAACCATCACCGACCAGGCGGCGCCTTTTTCCATTGAATTCCGGAACGAAAAGAAAAAACCAATCAGAAGCAGTAACAGGGCATGATACATCTGGTATTTTACACCGGTTTCAAAGCTCGCCAGTTTTTCGGGCGATAAGAATTTTTTGAAAGCGTGCGCGCCAAAAGCGCCTAGAATCACGGAAATTACACCATACAATGCACCGACTATTAGAATGATTTGTTTCATCTGTATAATATTTATTGTTTTTTAAAGGTCAGACCCGCCTCGCCGTCGGGCAGGCTGAATGCCCTGATTATCATATCGGTTGGTTTGATAAATCTCTGATGAGCATTTCATAATTTTCAATTTGCCATAAAGATAGCACGGAATTCTTAATCTTTTTATGAAAGATATCAGCGTTATTTAGATTGAATTTAATTAATATCTTTGTGGATTGAATTTGTTGAAATGAACGAACCTGTGGCTCTTTACACTTTAAAAACCGGACAATCCGGAAGAATTTTAGGATTTGCGTCCGATGATGTTCCCATGAAACTTTATGAGTTGGGATTGATTCCCGGTTCTTTTGTAACGCTCAAAAAAAAGCTGCCGTTCGGCGGTCCGGTTTGCATACGGATCCTTGAAACCAGTAACCTGATTGCGCTCAGAAAATCCGAAGCAGATTCCATTTTAATCGAAAGGTTCTTATGAAAGAGAAAAAAATTGCCCTGGTTGGAAACCCGAATGTGGGAAAATCCACACTTTTTAACCTGCTCACGGGTTTGAGACAGAAAGTCGGGAACTATCCCGGAATGACGGTTGAAAAAAAGACGGGAACCTTTATTTACGGCGATACCAAATTTAATTTAATTGATTTGCCCGGAACCTATGGGATTTATCCGACTTCTTTGGATGAACAGGTCGTTACCGACATCCTGAACAATCCCGAACATCCCAACCACCCCGAACTTGCTGTTGTAGTCGGCGAGCCAACCAATTTAAAGCGTTCCGTTTTTCTTTTCCAACAGGTTCGTGATTCAGGAATTCCGGCGTTGTTTGTTATTAATATGATGGATGAAGCTGAAAAATCCGGGATTGAATTCGACAAAGAAAAATTAAATCAAAGGCTCCAGGCGAACGTTATTTTTACCGACGCGCGAAACGGAAAAGGAATTGAGGAATTAAAAAAAGCATTGAGTTCGGAGTTGGAAATCCATGAAATGAATTACCGGATTCCAAAAGAATTTTCGCAGGCTATTTCCGCAATCAAAGAATTAAATCCTTCGCTGAATGACTATCGGGCATGGCAATACCTGGCGCAAAATGAAATTAAAAATCTTCCCGAAGAAGAAAAAATTCAGTTAAATAAAACCAAATCCGAACACAAAATCATTTCCCGCAGGCTACAGGTAAAAGAAACTTTACAGCGTTATGAACGAATCGATGAAGACCTGAAAGATGTACTGACGAGAAAAGAAAAAAGACCGGCTTCCCTGACCGAAAAATTAGACCGGATTTTCATTCATCCGGCTTCGGGATATTTGATTTTCTTTGGGTTATTGTTGCTGATTTTCCAGGCGGTTTTTGCGTGGTCGGCGCCGTTTATGGATTTCATTGATGAAGGATTTGCCTGGCTGTCGGGCAGCGTGGGAAGTATTTTGCCCGAAGGCCCGGTCAATGGTTTGATTACCGACGGAATCATTGCGGGCATCGGCGGGATTGTCATTTTCATTCCACAGATCGCCATCTTGTTCTTGTTTATTTCCGTCATGGAAGAATCAGGTTATATGAGCCGGGTAGTGTATTTGATGGATCGCTGGCTGAAGCCATTCGGGTTGAGTGGAAAAAGTGCGGTTCCCTTGATGTCGGGAGCGGCTTGCGCGATTCCGGCAGTGATGTCTGCCAGGAACATTGAAAATGACAAAGAGCGGTTGATTACGATTTTGGTTACGCCGTTTATAACCTGTTCGGCAAGGCTGCCGATTTATGTCATTATCATCGGTCTGATCATTCCCGAACAAACTTTTTACGGCTTCAATTTACAGGGAATTGCTTTGTTCGCCATGTATGTAATCGGGGTTTTAGGCGCATTGGGAAGCGCATGGGTTTTGAAGAAAATCATCAGATCGAATTTTAAAAGTTACCTGATTTTGGAATTACCGACCTATAAATTACCGGTCTGGCGGAATGTCCTGCTGACGGTTTGGGAAAAATCTTCGGGATTTATTTTTGGTGCCGGGAAAATTATCCTTGCCATCAGCATTATTCTTTGGGTATTGGGGTCATTCGGATTCAGCGAAGATTTTAAAAACGCGGAACAAATCGTTTCAACCCAGAATCCCGGCCTGAATGGACAGAGCCTGGAAAACGAAGTGGCTTCCTATAAACTTGAACATTCTATTTTGGGAAATATGGGGCAGGTGATCGAACCTGTCATAGAACCATTGGGTTATGACTGGAAAATGGGAATCGGGTTGATTTCATCATTCGCGGCAAGGGAAGTTTTCGTAGGAACGATGGCAACGGTTTACAGCCTGGGCGATACGGAAGACGACCTGACCATCAGGGAAAGAATGGGAAAAGAAGTGAATCAAATCACAGGAAAGTCTGCCTATAATTTTGCAACGGGCGCATCGCTTTTGCTTTTCTATGCCTTTGCCATGCAGTGCATGAGTACGATCGCCGTGGTAAGAAAGGAAACTGATTCCTGGAAATGGACGTTTATTCAGCTGGCATTTATGACCGGGCTGGCCTATATTGCCGCGCTGATTGCTTATCAACTGTTAAAATAGTTCGGTAGAGTTATAATAAAAACAATTTAATGAGTTTTAAATCAATTAAATCAAAAATCTGAATTCATAAATTTAAAAAAACCATCCTTTTGAACTGTCATCCTGAAAAACCTACGGTGGCTGAGCGGAGTCGAAGCCCGAGGGTTTATTCAGGATCCCGTGAATTGGAGGAAGCATTACATATAATCGAGGTCAGGACTGAGTCGAAAAGATCCTGAATAAATTTCTCCTTTCGTCGAAATTTTTCAGGATGACATACACACAGATCGTCGTCCCGAACTTGATTCGGGATCAGGATGACAGCGGTTGGGGGTTGAAATTTTATATAGATTTAGCTATAGAATTAATTCAATCTAACTTCTGAAATCTGCAATCAGAAATCTAAATTCTGACTTCTCCCTTCTAACTTCTAAAATCCTTTCCCTAAATTTGCCGTTATGTTCTGGACAATTATTCAATATCTGTTTATCGCGGTTGTTTTTGCAGTTGCCGTTTGGTATGTAGTCAAAATGGTCAAAGATTCTTTTGGCTCCAAAAAATCCTGCTCCAAGGGATGCGGCTGTTCAGGTTCTGATTCGGAACTGAAAAAGCAGGAAAAATCTTAGAGCCTGTTTAAATTTCATCTAATTATTTTGTTATGCGTCTTTTTGCCTGCAACTTTGTTAATTTTTTCGCCGAATATGCCCGATTTCGACTGCAAAAATTGCCTCGTTTCGGCTAAAAATACACTATAACAATTCTAAAATATAAATTTTAAACAGGCTCTTAATCATTTGATTCCACAAAAAAAGGATGCTTTTTGAGCATCCCCTATATTTTAAAGCCAGGCTAATTTTTATGGAACCACAATCGGCACGTTGATTTCACCGTCGGTGATTTCAATTTGCTCGTCATTGCCTGAACCGAATTTCTGGATTGTCCCGCTGAAAGTCCCAATCACATGCCCGTCAACATCCGACGTGATTTCCGTTATCACAAGATTAAACGGAAGATAGACATCGTTCGCCGCGTCATAGTTTGTATAGACATCGCTCGGATTGTCGCTGGTTCCCAGATTGACCTGGATAACGACCTCGTCCGTTTCGGTATAAGTCCCAACCTCAATTCCGTCCGGAACTGAAATGGAAAGCGTTTGTACCTGGTCAACATTTTCACCCGAAATCACCGCCGAAGTCATCATTCCCGTAGCCTGCGCGTTACTGCTGAAATCCAGCAAAACGGTATCGGTGCCGTTGCTAAAATTCGCTCTCAGAATCCCGTCGCCGCCTGCTTCCATCGTAAACGGAAGCTCTACGAACTGACCGTTGGTCAGCTCCAGCGTTTCCTCTGCATTCATATTGTAAACCGTTCCCGAAAATGTTCCCGAGACAACCATATCCACCATATCCAAATCTGTGATGGTAATCTTGAACGGTAAGAATTGTCCCTGGTCGTCTATATTCAGATAGGGGCCGTCTTCGCCGCCTAAATTCAAAGAAACAATGACACCTGCTCCCTGGTTATAATTTCCTTCCGCCAAAGGTGATGCAATAGAAAAATTGATGGACTGGCCGTTTTCATTGGCTCCGCTTATCTGCGTGGAAACATCATTGGACATCACCGAAGTCGTTTCGCTGAAATCCGTTAACTCACTATCAATTTCTACTGAAAAAGTCCCGGGTGCGAGCGGAATCTGGAATTCGTCTCCGGGCGTTACCAACTCACTGTCTGAACAACTCCAAATCAATCCTGACATCAGAAACAGGAGTAAAATATATTTCCTCATTTTGAAAATTTTGCTAAAAATAGATAAATAACTTTAAATTAATAAACGTATTATCAAAAAAAGTATTGCGTTAATAATTTTCACCGGCCTTTTGCCCCGACACAATTTGCAAAGCAGATGAAGTCCCGATTCTTTTTACGCCCAGCTTTATCATCGCTTCAGCATCGCCCGCGGTTTTCACTCCTCCCGAAGCTTTTACCGGCAACGGCCCGGCGTTCTGCAGCATAATGCTGATGACGTGTTCATTCGCACCGTTGGGTTCGCCGTTGGGTGTTTCATAAAATCCGGTTGAAGATTTCACAAAGACTTTTCCAGAAGAAAATTCAGGTAATTTCTCCAAAACGATATCCCTGATCAGTTGGGTGATGCCGGCAATTTCATCATCGGAAAGCGCTGCGGTTTCAATGATCCATTTTACCGTTTTGTCAAAGTTCAGGCAAAGCCGGGTACAGGATTCCACTTCTTCCTTTACCTTTTCATAATTCCCGGTTTTGAAAGCATTGTAATCAACCACAAAATCCAGTTCATCCGCGCCGTCCGCAATGGCGCGCTGCGCTTCCGCCAACTTGGAAGCCACACTTCCGCGCCCTTCCGGGAAATCTATGACAGTTCCGAGTTTGACCGAAGATTTTAATTCGTCAATTAACATTTTAACGGAACGCACATAATCCGGCCTTATCATCACCGCGTAAAAACCATTGGCAATTGCTTCACGGGCCAGTTTGTGTACCTGTTCCAGTGTTTGCGAATCAGACAACCCGCTTTGTTTGGGTGTTTTTAAATAGGTTGAATCCAGATAATCGGCAAGTTTCATTGTAGATCAGTTAAAAAGCAAATTTAATAATATAACTAAAGTTTCGGAGTAATATTTCAAATGATAATTTATCTATTATCAGGAAATCGACACCCCATCTGCCGCGGCAGACACCCCTCTGCCAGAAGGGAATTATTCCTGATTTAAACCTCAATCCTTCAAAATTATAATTAAACATCAATAAATAACGATATTTTCCCCTCTTTTTAAAGAGGGGTGCCGTAGGCGGGGTGTTTCAATACAGTTAAATCAATTTAGGAGTTTTTAGTCAGCACCGTATAAATTCAAATCAAATGTGTTGATTTTAAGCATATTATAACATCTCCAAAACTTTAGTATTTTAATCCCGATTGACCGGCTAAATATTGCAATCCGTCCGTAGGACATTTTTTTATCGGTCAGTAGCATAATTTAATATGGCATAAACCGGAAAATGGTCGCTGTATCCGCCCAAATATTTTGTTCCCGCAAAAGTCCGGAAAGGCGAGCCTTTAAAACGGCGATTCCAGTCTTGAATGGATTTATCGTTGTAAATCGCGGCCGAATCCAGCCTGATTCCATTTGTATCCTGATTGAAAAACGCACCCGAAAATAATATCTGGTCAAACATGATCCATCTTCCTTCATGTTTAAGTGAACCGGATTTATGCTTGAACTGAAACATGGGATTGAAAAATTCACCATCATTCAATAAAGGATTATCTGTTGTACGCAAAATTGACCGGGCATCTTCATCATCGGGGTTCCCGTTGAAATCACCCATTGCGATGATGTACGCGTTGGGATTTTCATTTAAAATTTCATCCGCCTTTTTTCGGACTTTACTGAGGATCAAATTCCTGAAATCACGGTTGACATCCACATCGCGCCTCGACGGCAAATGAAGCACAAAAACATGAAGGATTTTTTGTTCCAGCTTGAATTGGGCATACAGCGTGTCGCGGGTAAAATCTTCGGGATTAATTGCTCCTTCCGGGAAAGTAAAGCGTAGCGGTTCGGATTTAATGAGCCGGATTAAATTTTTCCGGTAGAGAAGCGCGTTGTCAATGCCGCGTTCGTCCAAAGAATCATAATGAATAAATCCATAATTAAATTCCTTCAAATGTTCCGAACGGATCAAATCTTTCAGCACCGTGTCATTTTCGATTTCCGCCAGGCCAACCATCAATGGCGGCGCACCGGTTTCTTTCAACCCAAGCTCACTGATGACACTGCTTATTTTCCAGACTTTATTATCATATCTCTTCTGTGTCCATTTGCGGCTTCCGCGGGGCGTATATTCGTTTTCATATTTTTCCGGGTCGTCTGTTGTATCAAAAAAGTTTTCCGTATTATAAAATCCAATTGTGCTTTTCTTCATTTCAGTTGGGTTCAGGCCTTAAAAATAGAAAAAACGTTTTAAAAATGAACGATTGATTTTCTTTCTTTACTTTTACAATTGCATAATTTTACCTTTCAGGCAATGCAGATTCAATACTATTTTGAAATCATCGGAACCGTGGTTTTTGCTATTTCGGGCGCTTTGGCGGCCGATGAGAAATCAGGCAAGGACTGGTTCGGTGTAACTTTTGTAGGATTCATCACGGCCATCGGCGGCGGTAGCCTGCGCGATATGCTGCTGGGAAGCTATCCGCTCGTTTGGGTCAATGATGTGAATTTCATTTATGCCATTATTCTGGGAATTGTACTGATGCGTATTTTTTACAATTCACTCGACAAATACCGACGGGAATTATCCCTTTTCGATACGATGGGAATCGCACTTTTTACCGTATTGGGAACGCAGAAATCGCTGGAATTAGGTGTTCACCCGGTAATTGCCGCTATCATGGGTATGTTTTCGGCGGTGATGGGCGGCGTGATCCGTGATACGCTTACCAACCAGACACCCGTAATTTTCAGAAAGGAAATTTATGCGACCGCCTGCCTGGCGGGTGCGATTTTATTTTTAATTTTAAACAGGTTTGACGTGGACAAAACACCCAACTTCATCATTTCCGGGCTTATGATCATCATCATCCGGGTATTGGCTGTACATTACAGGTGGAGTGTTCCGAAATTTAGATGATATGCTTGAATTAATTAATCAGAAAAGCTGGACCGGAAGGTTCGATGACGAAGACGGCGAATTGGGAAAACGCTGGCACCAGGAAATCCGGTTTGGGGATTTTTCCGGTATTCAAAACGGCAATCATAATTCTGTCGCGCTTTTGGGATTTTGTTCCGATGAAGGTGTGCGAAGAAATAAAGGAAGAACCGGCGCCAGAAACGCACCCGGCCAAATCCGGAAAATGCTGGCCAATCTTCCTTATTCATCGCAACAAAAACAAATTTTTGATTTTGGAAATATCATTCTGAATGAAAATGACCTGGAAACGGCACGAAAAGAACAAACCGAATGTATTTCGGAATTGATTCAAAATCAATATATTCCAATCGTTTTAGGTGGCGGCCATGAAACCGCTTTGGGTGATTTTTTAGGATTAGCGAAGCATTATCAAAACATTGCGATCATAAATATCGACGCCCATTTTGATTTACGGATTCCGGTTGAAAATAGCACTTCGGGAACACCTTTTTTTGAAATGGCAGCGTTTTGCCGGCAGAATCAGCGCGATTTTAATTATCTCTGCATTGGGATTCAACCCACCGGAAACACCGAAGCACTTTTCAAAAGAGCCGAAGAATTGAATGTCAGAACCGTACTGGCCGATGAAGTCCATATCGATCTGAATGATGCTTTAAGACAACTGGAAGATTATATTTTTCCGTTCGATGCGGTTTATCTGAGTTTGGATTTAGATGTCCTGGACAGCGCTTTTGCGCCGGGCGTGAGCGCCCCCTGTGTAAACGGGCTGACACCTTTTCAGGTAAAATCAATCATTCGGAAAATCATTCAATCCGGGAAATTAAAGTTGTTTGATGTGGTGGAACTCAACCCGGAATTTGACCAGGATAGCCGGACAGCAAAATTAGCCGCGCATTATATTTGGGAAATTGTGAATAATTGATTTTCAGAGTGTTTTAGCGTAATTGCGGTGGCTTCGACTCCGCTCAGTCACCGACCTGATAATTTAATAAAATGAAAAAATTGTATCCATTAAAGTTCAAACCGATTACCCAATACAGAATCTGGGGCGGGAGTAAACTGAACCAAGCCGTCCCTCCTACCCTTCAAATGGAAAATCTGGGTGAGATATGGTGTTTGTCGGGTGTTCCGGGAAATGTCAGTGAAGTTGAAAACGGTGAATTAAAAGGCCAAAGCCTGCATGAGCTGATTGAAACTTACCGGGAAAAATTGGTCGGAAAAAAAGCCTGGGAAAAATTCGGGAAGGATTTTCCGTTACTGATTAAGTTCATCGATGCCGCACAGCCGCTGTCGGTTCAGGTTCATCCGAATGATGAAATAGCCGGAAAATTGCATCATTCCTTCGGGAAATCGGAAATGTGGTACATCATGGATGCCAAAAAAGATGCGGAACTCATCATCGGATTCAACGAAGGCATAACCAAAGAAGATTATAAAAGGCATTTGAAAAATGGATCCCTGGAAGAAATCCTTCACAAAATTCCGGTGGAAAAAGGCGATGCGGTTTATATTCCGGCGGGAAGGGTTCATGCTATCGGAGCCGGGATCGTGTTGGCGGAAATCCAGCAGACTTCTGATATTACTTACCGGATTTACGATTACAACCGTATCGACAAAGACGGAAAAAAGCGTGAGCTTCATACCGGCCTGGCATTACAGGCAATTGATTTCAACCCGATTGATGAGATCAAAACAAATTATCATTCAACTGAAAATCAGTTCAATAAACTGATTGAAACGCCTTATTTTGAAACCAAAATTTTCAATGGGAACAAAGAGATTTTGATTCAGGGAAATAATGAAATCCGGATTTATATCTGTACAGAAGGAAATGCAAAATTCCAAACAGAAAACGCAGAAACCGAACTGAATAAATACCAAAGCTTGCTGATGCCGGCTGAAATCAATTCGTATAAAATTATTCCGAAAGGAAGTTCAACGCTGATTGAAGTGAGAGTGCCATAGGATTATATCAACCATGAAGAAATGAAGTCTATTAAGATACCTTTCTTTACGTTTCAAAAAACAAGAGCCCAATAACTCAATTTTCGAACTTCGGAAACCGGACTTCACTCGCAAACAAATAATTCGTACCTTTGCAACGCAAATCAGGCCGATGAGAAATCCGTTGTTTTATGCCAAGATCCTTTTGTTCGGAGAATACGGGATCATAGAAGACTCCAAAGGGTTGACCATTCCGTACAATTCCTACAAAGGCTCGCTCAAATTCGGTAAAACTTCCAAAGGAAAAATTTCCAACGCAAGCATCCGGAAGTTCACCCAATACCTGAAAGAAAAATTTCAGGATGACTTTGACTTTGAATCGCTTGAATCAGATATTGAAAAAGGAATGTATTTCGATTCCACCATTCCGCAGGGCTATGGCGTGGGAAGCTCGGGCGCTTTGGTTGCCGCCATTTATGAGCGTTATGCGGTGAACAAAATCAATATGGAAAACAGTATTTCGAAAGAAACTATCTCCGACCTGAAAGAGATTTTCTCTCAGATGGAATCTTTCTTCCACGGCAAAAGCTCCGGCATTGACCCGTTGATCTGCTACCTGAATTTACCGCTTTTAATCAATTCAAAATCAGATATTTCAACCATCGGAATTCCGGTTCAGAAAGAAGGAAAAGGTGCTATTTTTCTGGTGAATTCGGGAACACCCGGCGAAACCGCGCCCATGGTTCAGATTTTCTTTGAAAAACTGAAACAGGAAGGGTTCAGGAATACGCTGAAAAATGAATTCATCAAATACAACAACGCCTGCATAGAAGCTTTTGTAAAAGGCGATGTAAATCCGTTGTTTTCCAATCTGAAAAAACTGTCCACCTGGGCGTTCCTGCATTTTAAACCGATGATTCCACAACGTCTTTTGGATGCCTGGCAATACGGGATCCAGACCAATTCCTATTATCTGAAACTTTGCGGATCAGGCGGCGGCGGATATGTTCTGGGTTTTACTAAAGACTACGAAAAAGCCAAAAACCATTTGAAAGATTTCGACACCGAAGTGATTTACAGATTCTAAACTTTCTGTTATGGAACATTTTACATTTGAGGAAAATGCAAACAACGGCGCATTTTTTCTCTTTGACGGCGAAACCAAAATTGGCGAAGTGACTTTCAAAAAGTATCCGGGAAATGAAATCATCATTGACCACACTTATGTCAAAAAAGAGTTCGAAGGGAGCGGCTATGGGAAAAAGCTGGTTGATAAGGCAATTGCCTATGCCCGGGAAAATGGACTGAAAGTTTCGGCCACCTGCTGGTTTGCAGAAAAGATTCTCCAATCAGATCAGGATGAATAACTTCACACTGAAAAAAATCTTTATTAAAATCCTTGCGCTCTTCACTGTTATTCGGGGTTATAATATCGCAATGCTTGTCTTGGCACAGTATATGGCGAGCTTGTTTATTTTTAACAACGGCAGGAACCACCTTGAGATTTTACTCGACAAAAACCTGAATTTCATCATCATCGCTTCGGCGCTCAGCGCAGCTGCCGGGTACGTCATCAATAACTTTTATGATTTAGAGAAAGATGCCATTGACCGGCCTTTGCAGAACTATATTGAACGATTTATTTCGCATAACTTCAAGCTGAATGTTTATCTCGCTCTCAACATCCTTGCGCTGGGAACCGCTTACTTCGTTTCCTGGCGTGTCGCTTTGTTCTTTTTGGTTTATCAGTTCCTCGTTTGGTTTTACTCGCATAAAATCAATAAACTCGTGTGGCTCAATAATTTATATTCGGTCATCCTGATGGTATTTCCATTTTTCGCCTTATTTCTCTACTATGAAAATTTCTCTAAAATCATTTTTTTCCATGCCGGGTTTTTATTCCTGCTGCTGCTCATCACAGATATTTTAAAAGATTTAACTTCCTCGACCGCAGATGCCATTTATAATTACAGCACCATTCCCGTGATGTATGGAGAAAAAAGGGCTAAAATCCTTATAACAATTCTAATTCTCATCACAGCAGGATTGTCGGTTTATATGTGGAACAGTAGCGCAACGGGCTATATGAAATACTTTTTCCTGTTCACATCCCTGCTGATATTCATCCTGATTTTTATACTCTGGAATTCACATTCCAAAACCACTTATAAGATTTTACACCTGATTTTCAAACTATTAATCGGATTTGGCATTTTCAATATGGTGTTCATTGATTTAAATCCCTTAGATTTGCAGAAAATTATTTAATCTGGAATTTAATTCGTTTGAGAAACCTTGTCAAGATTAATCTTCACAACGAAAATAACCTTGATAAGGTTGGCTAATTCTCAGATTACAGCATATAAACAAACTTGAAAATCAAATGAAAAAAAGACAGGAAAGGCGTGATGCTTCCCCGAAAAGACCGGCGGGAAACTCAAAGCCCAATTTCAGAAATACCGGCAAACCCTTCAAACCCCGTTTGAAAAAAGCGCCCGTGGACGATGGAACCATTCGGCTCAACAAATACATCGCAAACGCCGGAATCTGTTCGCGCCGTGAAGCCGATGAATTCATCAGAACCGGACTGGCGCAGGTAAACGGAAAAGTCATTACCGAAATGGGCTACAAAGTCCAGCCGGGCGATGTTGTAAAATTCGACGGAAAAACCATTTCGGCTGAGAAAAACGTTTATATTTTACTCAACAAACCCAAAGGTTTCATAACCACCACCAAAGACGAAAAAGACCGTAAAACGGTCATGAATCTGATCGAAAATGCAACTACCGCGCGTGTTTTTCCGGTCGGGCGGCTGGACAGGGCCACAACGGGATTGTTGTTGTTTACCAACGATGGTTACCTGACCAAAAAGCTGACACATCCGAGTCATTCGGTGCGGAAAATTTACCACGTAAAGCTCAATAAAAAAGCCACCCATGCCGACTTGGAAGAAATCAGAAAAGGCGTCCGCCTGATTCCCGAAGGAATCGCGGTGGTGGACAATGTTTCTTTCATCGAAGGAAAACCGCATAATGAAATCGGTATCGAAATCCACATCGGGTGGAACCGCGTGGTCAGAAGAATTTTTGAAAAATTAGGATTTGAAATCGAATCGCTGGATAGAGTTTCTTTTGGTGGACTGACCAAGAAAAACCTCAAACGCGGCGACTGGAGAAAACTGGACGAAAAAGAAGTCGCGTTTTTGAAGATGCTTTAAAAACAGATTTTTCATAAATTTATCAGAAAACGATTTATGAAAGCCATCGCCCTTTTAGGTTTATTGACCATAGCTTCATTTAATCCGAGCCAGGTAGATGACGAATGCACCTGCAAAGGATTTAAGCTTTACGGGAAAATCAAAGTCGTGGAAAACTTTCCCGACCTGAAAGTAAAGGTCGTTGAGAATTTTCCGGATTTGAAAGTAAAATTGGTTGAAAATTTCCCTGACAAATGTGGGCAATGGAAAATGGTCGAAAATTTTCCCGATACCAAAATCAAATTTGTAGAAAACTTTCCGGATGTGACCATCAAATATGTAGAGAATTTTCCGGGGAAGCCTTAATGCGCCTCCAGCCAGTTCTGCCCAACACCAATCTCAACTTCCAGCGGAACATTTAGTTTCACCGCATTTTCCATGGTTTCTTTGATGATGGGTTTTAACCGTTCCAATTCAGATTTCGGAACATCAAAAACAAGTTCGTCATGTACCTGGAGCAACATTCTGGACTGAAAATCTTCTTTCAGGATATCGTGTAAACGAATCATTGCAATTTTAATGATATCCGCCGCGCTTCCCTGGATCGGCGCGTTGACCGCATTCCTTTCGGCATGGCCACGCACCACAGCGTTCCGGGAATTGATATCTTTCAGATAACGTCTTCTGCCCAGAATTGTTTCCACGTAGCCCTGCTCTCTTGCAACCTGAATCTGGTTTTCAATGTATTTTTTCAAAACCGGATAGGTTTCGTAATAAGCATCGATCAACTGTTTGGCTTCCGAACGGGAAAGCCCGGTCTGCTCCGCCAGGCCAAAAGCCGAAACGCCATAAATAATCCCGAAATTCACGGTTTTTGCCTGGCTTCTCTGGTCACGGGTTACTTCGCCCGATGCCACCTTGAAAACCCTTGCAGCGGTCGAACGGTGGATATCTTCATTGTTCTTAAATGATTCCAGCATAACCGGGTCTTGCGACAATTCGGCAATAATACGCAATTCAATCTGCGAATAATCCGCTGACACCAAAACATGGTTTTCATCCCGTGCCACAAAGGCTTTCCTGATTTCTCTTCCCTGTTCGGAACGGATCGGGATATTCTGTAAATTCGGATTGACAGAAGCCAATCGTCCCGTGGCGGCAACCGTCTGGCTGAAGGTCGTGTGAACCCGTTTGGTGTCCGGGCTGACTTCTTTTGGCAAAGCATCCACATAGGTCGATTTCAGTTTTTGGAGCTGGCGATAATCGAGTATGTCATTGATAATAGGATGTTTATCACGCAATTTGGTCAAAACTTCCTCGCCGGTCGCGTATTGTCCGGTCGTAGTTTTTTTTGCCCTGCTGTCCAAATTCAGTTTGACGAATAAAATATCGCCCAACTGTTTGGGGGAATTCAAATTGAATTCTTCCTCTGCATCGGCATAAATTTTCTTTTCCAGCTCCTGGATTTCCGCTGTAATTTTTACGGATTGTTCAGCCAGAACATCTGTATCCAAAAGAATCCCTTCGATTTCCATATCGGCCAGGACTTCCATCAGCGGCATTTCAATTTCTTCAAATAATTTCTGCGCGTTGACTTCGGGTAATTGCGGGGCAAAAAGTTCCTTTAATTGCAAAGTTACATCAGCATCTTCCACCGCATATTCTTTTTGTTTTTCCAGTTCAACCTGGTTAAATTGTAATTGGTTTTTACCCTTTTTCCCGATTAAACTTTCAATCGGAACCGGCTTGTAGTGCAGGTAAGTTTCCGACAAAATGTCCATATTGTGCCGCATATCGGGATTCAAAAGATAATGCGCAATCATCGTATCAAATGACTTTCCTTTCGGTTTGATGCCGTATTTGTCCAGGACTTTGTAATCGTATTTCAGATTGTGACCGATTTTCAAAACCGATTCTGATTCAAAGAACGGCCTGAATTCTTCTATGATTTCTTTGGCTTCATCAAAATTTTGCGGAAAAGGCACATAATATCCTTTTCCCTTTTCGAAACTGAACGAAACCCCGACCAGTTCAGCAGTCAATGCATCCAGTCCGGTGGTTTCGGTATCAAAACAAACTTCATTTTGCTTCAATAATTTATCAATCAACAATTTACGTCCTATTTTTCCTTCGGTTAACTGGTACAAATGGTCGTAATTACTGATTTCCTTGTAAAATGAATCCGTGCTTAATTCTCCCGGATTTTCTTCGCTTTCACCAAACAACGATTGCTGAACGGCTCTCTGCTCAACGGATTTGGCTTTTTCCACCACTTTGGATTCCAGGTTGAACGTCCGGTAAAAATTTTCCAGTAGCTGCCGGAATTCGAGTTCTGTAAAAATTTCTTTTATTTTTTCCACATCAGGCTCACACATTTCCAGGTCTTCTTCATCAAATTCCACCGGAACATCGGTAATGATTGTTGCGAGTTTTTTGGATAACAATCCTAATTCTTTATTGGCTTCGATGTTTTCCCTGAGTTTTCCTTTGAGCTCGTGTGTGTGATCCAGAAGATTTTCAAGTGACCCGTATTCTTTGAGAAATTTTTTAGCGGTTTTTTCTCCCACGCCCGGCAGTCCGGGAATGTTATCCACGCTGTCGCCCATCATTCCGAGGAAATCCACGACTTGCATCGGGTCCTCAATCTCAAATTTTTCCTTGACTTCATCCATGCCCCAAATCTCGATTCCTTTTCCAAACGCGGGTGGACGGTACATTTTAATTTTGTCCGAAACCAATTGCGCAAAATCTTTATCGGGTGTAACCATATAGGTTGTATATCCTTGTTTTTCAGCCTTTTTAGCCAAAGTGCCGATGACATCGTCGGCTTCATAACCTTCTGCAAATAAAACCGGAATGCACATCGCCCGGATGATTTCCTGGATGTATGGCACACCAATCCTGATGGCTTCGGGCGTTTCGTCGCGGTTGGCTTTGTACTGGTCATAATCCACCGTCCGGACAGTTGCCTGCCCTACATCGAAAACCACAGCAATATGGGTAGGTTTTTCACGTTTCAAAACATCAAGCAATGAATTGGTGAAACCCATGATCGCCGAAGTATTTAATCCCTTCGAATTGATTCTCGGATTCTTGATAAATGCATAATAGCCACGGAAAATGAGCGCGTAGGCGTCTAATAAAAATAATCGTTTGTCTTCTGAATTCATAGAAAGTAAAGGTATGGAATTCGTTGAAACCTGAAAATTAATTAATACGTTTATAAAATTCAAAATACTTAGGATGGGGTATTTTTTTTAAAAAAAAGAAAATATATATTTGTTAAAATTAAACTAAAAAAACATGAAGCTCATTTTCACTTTTTTCCTGGTGGGGATTTTTTCCCTGCCGTTTGCCCAGCAAATCGATGTTGATATTGTGGATTTTTATAAATGGACTTCTCAGGAAGGAAGCAATTATGAAGTCATGATCGTTTCTGAAAATTTTGATGATGACGGATATGCCGACGGAATGGCACGTGTACGATATTCAATAAACGGCGCGTACAGAGTGGTTCAGTTTAAATGTACTCTCATCGGCGAAATAGATGAAGACGGATATTGGACGGTGACAATTATGTCCAATGATGATAATCATGAATTCATCCAGGGGGAAGGGAGTTATTCTCCCGATAATTTTATGCTTTCTTTTGATGAGAACGGCTACTTTGTTGTCGGCACTCAGGCTGACAACAATGAATTATATAAAGATGAAGGGGAAGAGATAATTACGGCAGATGTGGATATCGTTGAGTATACTACAAAAACTGAAATGAAAACACTCATCAAAAAGTTTTACAGTACCAATGATCCATTGTATGATAGTTTATTGATGTATGTCGGCTCTCTGGAAAATGTGCCGGACTAAGACTAAATTAAACTTCCGGCGCCAGTTCCACCACTAACCCGTCCAGGTCTTCGGTAATATTGATCTGGCAACCCAAACGGCTGTTTTCTTTCACATTGAAAGCTTCGGAAAGCATGGCTTCTTCGTCATCCTGCATCGGCGACAGTTCCACATTGTCCGACAAAACATAGCACTGGCAGGAAGCGCACATAGCCATCCCGCCGCAGATACCGATGGTTCCTTCCGGCGCGAGCTCATACGCACGGACAAGTTCCATGATGTTCATCGCCATATCGGTAGGCGCATCAACTTCATGGGAAACACCTTCACGGTCTATGATGGTAATTTTTATGTCTGACATTCTAATTTGAAAATTAGGTAATTTGAAGATTTGAAAATGTGGAGTAAAGTTACAATTTTTAAGCTATTGGATTCATATCGCCGTGATGATTCCCTTCATCGCAATCCAATGTCCGGGAAATGTGCAGATGTAAGTATAATCGCCGGGTTCTTTTAAGATAAATTTAATCGTTTCCGATTCGCCCGGCCCCAGCAATTTCGTATGCGCGATGATGTCGGTAATGTACAAATCCGAGATATAATCTGTTTCTTTTGCTTTGGCAGACACGGTCGCGAATGTTTTCACATCGGCCTTTTTCTCAAGTATTACAACATTATGTCCCATGGTTTCAAGTGGCAGCACGCCTGCATTGGTAAAGGTCAGTGTAACTTCTTCGCCTGCTTTTACGGTGAATTCGGTTTTGTCGAATTTCATATCGTCCGTCGCTTTCAATTCCAAAACATTGGAAACGTTTTCTTTTTCCGGCTGTTGGGAAGTTTTTTCCGTTTTTTCCATTTCTTTCCTACCCGAATCACAGGAAACGATTACGACTGCAATAACCAGGATAGATATCAAATTCTTCATAGATTTCATTTCCCATAAAAGTAAGGCTGAAAGCCGAAATATAAAATGATGATGGTCAGCATTCCCTAAAACCCAAACTTCAATTTTGAATATCTTCATTTTTTACGGCGGACTCGCATCGTTTTAATTATTTTTGACAAATGAATGAAATGAAAAAGCTGGCCATCATCGGCGGCGGTGCGGCCGGATATTTCGTCGCGGCAAATCTCGGAAAAGCGCTGGGCAAACAAACCGTTTTGTTTGAGCAGTCATCCACACCGCTTCAGAAAGTCCGGGTTTCAGGCGGCGGAAGATGCAACGTTACCCATGCTTGTTTTGATCCGAAAGAGCTGGTGGAATTTTATCCGCGAGGCAAAAAAGAATTGCTGGGCGTTTTTCATAAATTCCAGTCGGGCGAAACGATGGAATGGTTCGAAACCCGGAACGTTCCCCTGAAGATCGAAGATGACAACCGGGTTTTTCCGGTTTCGGACTCCTCATTGACCATTATGGAATGTTTAATCGGTGAAGCCGAAAAAAATAAAGTGGAAATTCGTTTGGGCGAAGCAATCCGGAAAATTGAAAAGAAAGAAAATTATTTTTTAATTCTTACGAAATCAAATTCTTATGCTTTTGAAAAAGTGGTTTTCACGCCTGGCAGCAGTACAAAAGCCATGGAAATTTTAAAAAATATCGGACATAAAATTGTCAAACCCGTTCCTTCACTTTTTACATTTAACATCAAAGACGAACGATTGAAAGACCTGATGGGCATCAGTTTTGAATGGGCACAAATTTCAATTCCCGATTTAAAGCTGGAAGCCGAAGGCCCGTTGCTCATCACGCACTGGGGACTGAGCGGCCCGGCGGTTTTAAAGTTGTCGGCTTGGGGCGCATTGGGCTTGTTCGAATTGAATTATGATTTTGAAATCCGGGTTAATTTTATCCGGAAAGAACTTGAAGAATGCATTGATTTCCTGAATGGATTCAAATCGGAAAATGCTAGAAAATCAGTTTATAAAACTAATCCTTTTTCTTTTCCGAAACGTTTCTGGCATAGGATTTTGGAAGTTTCGAAAATTCCCGCAGATTTAACTTTGTCACATCTGAACAAAAATCAAATCCAAAAAATTTCGGAAGAACTGGCCAACGGGATGTACAAGGTCAAAGGTAAAAGTACATTTAAAGAAGAATTTGTGACGGCCGGTGGCGTTGATCTGAAAGAAATTAATTTTAAAACGATGGAAAGCAAAATCATCTCGAATCTTTTCCTGGCAGGCGAGATCCTGAACATTGACGCTATCACGGGCGGATTTAATTTCCAGGCCTGCTGGAGCGAGGCGTTTCTGATCTCGGAGCATTTGAAAAATTCAACATAAATTTCTATATTTAAACCAGTTAACACAAAACCTATTAAAAAATGAAAACTTATGGTCTATTTTTAATTCTTCTGCTTTTTAAAAATCTGACCGCGCAGGAGGAACCTTATATGATTTGGGAATATGAATATGGTGATGAGCAAAATCATCAAATGGGAAACAATACCCTACAAACTTCCGACAATGGTTATTTGGTGTCTTTTATTGAAGATGACCTGGAAGGTGATAGCGGTAGCAACTACGGATTAGCTAAATTATTGGCGGAAGGGCAGCAGGAATGGATTAAAACCTTCGGGGGAAGTGAAACGGATACTCCGGTGAAAATATTCAAAACCGATAGCGGAAATTTCCTGCTTTTAGGCCATTCACGGTCAAATAATGGAGACGTAAGTAATAATCATGGTGATTTTGATATTTGGATTCTGAAAATTGACGAATCCGGAACGATATTATGGGAAAAGAATTATGGCGGTTCGCAGAGTGACAATGCCATAGATATTGCAGAAGATCCTGAAGGCGGATTCGTTGTTTTGGGAGCTTCTTCTTCCAGCGATGGAGATATCACGGAAAATAACGGAAGTCTTGATTACTGGCTATTCAAGATTTCTGAAAACGGAGATTTAATCTGGGGAAAAACGTATGGCGGCTCTTCGTATGACTGGCCACATAATCTGGTTCGAACAATTGATGGCGGCTGGCTGGTTTCCGGTACCTCTACATCACAAAACGGAGATATTTCCAATCCATTGGGAGGTTTGGATATATGGATAATTAAAGTTGATTCGGAAGGAAATTTATTGTGGGATAAATCTTTTGGAGATGATGCGGATAACTGGAATTCGGGAATGATAGCTGATTATACCGAATCAGGGGGTTATTTGCTATTTTGGAGAACAGATTATTATACTGATGATGAAATAATTGGTTCTCTTATCAAAGTGAATGATGATGGAAATGAGGTATGGCAATCGGATTCTGAAAAACTGATTTTAAACCTTACTTTGGGGAATTACCCGAATTACATCATTAATTCTTTGGAAAACTCAGGCATTGGTGGAGATAATCCCGTGTCACTTGTTCTCATAGAGGAAACCAATTCAAGTTGGGAGCCATTGTGGAGTTATGAAATCGGGTATTACGGCTGGTGGGAACCTTCTTATTCCATTTTTGGTTTAATGAGAAATAATGATGATCAGCTAATCATTACCGGAACCAAAGGGTCTGATTACTTTTCAAAAGTTTGGGTAGGTTTAATTTCACCCGGGCAAATGAGTACGGCTGAACTGACCAATCATTCTCTTTCTTTCTATCCGAACTCTGCGACTGATTTTATTTACCTGAATTCGGTTGAGCCGGTGGAAAAAGTACAGATTTTTAATACCATGGGGAAACTGGTTCTTCAAAAAGAATTTAATTCGCAGACGGACCTGAATATAGATGTCCGGAAATTGACTCCGGGAACTTATTTTGTTTCGGTTAAAACTTCTAAAGCGATTAAAACATTACCTCTTCTGGTCAGATAGCATTCTCAATATTTTTATGAAGCCCTCTTTATCCGGTGGATATTGCAATAAAATTTATCACAAAAACGACTCCCGTTTAAGGATGTTTTCCTAATTTTATCGAAGCCAACACCTAATGATGAAAAACCAGCCTTTCATCGTGCCGCTTTCCGGATTGATGTCTGGGATTATTTCAGCCGGATTTATGCCTTCAATAAGTTCATCCGTCGGCATTTTATTTCTGTGTTTTTCCTATTTAATCTTAGTCCTTTCTTTCCGTTTCAGGAAAATTTTTATCTTTTCTCTTTTCCTGGTTTTCCTGTCCGTGGGATTTGTTTCGGCAAATTCAAAAAACCGGGAATATCCGCTCCACCCACACTTCCTGAACGGTAATCACCTGATAAAATTAAAAATCGACGATACCTATAAACCTTCCGAGAAATTCAAAAAATTCAAAGCCGAAATCGTTTCGGTTGACACTGTTTCGGTTTCTGAAAATTATGCTTTGCTGTACTGGAAAAAACAAAATCCCGATTTGTTTCCCGGTGATGAAATCCGGGTTTATTCCAATCTGAACCTTACGCAAAAAACGCTGAATCCTTATCAGTTCGATTATGCAAAGTACCTGAAAAGGCAGGGAATCGGCTATGTGATTTTTACCGATTCCGTTTACTACAAAGAAAAAACCGGGAAATCTTTCTTTCATCAAACCGCAGAATTCAAAAGAGAAATCTATCAAAAGCTCATTACACACGGTTATTCCAAACAGTCGGCGGATATTATCGGCGCGATGCTTTTGGGCGACCGAAATGAGATGGACAAAGATGTGGAAGAACAATACCGAAAAACTGGCGTGGTTCATATTTTATCCATTTCAGGTTTGCATGTGATGATGGTTTACGGCATTTTCCTGCTTGTTTTTTATCCGCTCATCTTTTTACCGAAAGGAAAATTCGTGCGGATTTTCGCCAGCTTGATCCTGATTTGGGCCTATTCGTTTTTCGTCGGGCTACAGCCGCCGGTGGTACGTTCGGCGCTGATGATTTCCGTTTTTCACCTGACGCTTGCCTTTCACCGGAAACCCAATATCTACCACACGCTCGCGGTTTCCGCGTTCATCTTATTGCTGGTCAATCCCGGCTGGCTTTTCGATGTGGGCTTTCAGCTGAGCTTTTCCGCCGTATTTTTTATTGTCTGGCTGATGCCGGCTTTTACCAAATTATTTCACCCGAAATCAAAATCTGCCAAAATTGTGACCGGATTTGTGGGAACAAGCATTTCGGCACAACTGGGAACTTTTCCCATTTCGGTGTATTATTTTCACCAGACTTCGGGCTTGTTCCTGGCCGGAAACGTAGTGATGATCATGGCTTCAAATTTTATGATCGCGGGCGGAATGCTGAGTGTCGCGCTCGCGATGTTCAACCTTTTTCCCGAAAAATGGGTCTGGGTTTTCAATTCCTTCATCAAGCTTTGCAATGATTATATTCAATGGCTTTCCGGATTTGATTCGCTGATTTTTGAAGGAATTTCATTCAATTTATCAGAAGTGTTTTTAATATTAATGCTAATCATTTTATTGAGGTTTGTTTTGCTGAAACCAAAATTCCGGTACCTGGTTTTATCATTATCCATCCTTTTGGTTTTTGAGGTGCAACGCATATTTATAGACAAAAAATTAGTCCATAAAAAAGAAGTGATCATTTTTCATCAAAACCGGAATTCGATCATCGGTATCAGGAATGGAAACGGCATGGATGTTTTTATGATGAACCCGGATGATTCGGTAAAAGTGAAAAATTATATCCTGAAACCATATACCATTCACGAGAAAATCAAAAGAATGAATTTGTTTGCCATGAAAGATCCCGTTCATTCCTATTATTACAAATCAAATGGGATTTTGTGGTGGGAAAACCAAAAAATCGGAATAGCCGGAAAAGGCTTTCATGGCAAAATCCCCAAAGTGGATTATCTGCTCATTCAGAATAATGCGAAAATCAATCCGGCATCGGTTCCGGAATCCGTCAAGATCATTGTGGACGGAAGCAATTATCCCGGTTATTTAAAAGATTCGCAAAGAAATGCGTGGATAACGCGCGAAAGCGGCGCGTTCATTATCGGGTCGCCTTCAATCCCTCGATAAATTTCTCTTTCGGCATATAGCCTAGTAGCAATTTTTCAATTTCGCCCTCGGCATTTATGATGGCATAGGCAGGATAGGAAGGCTTTCCCTGTAATGAAAAATACGCAAAGGAATTGATTCCGCGGCCGTTTTGCGCCCTCACATATTTATAGGTTTTCCCACGGAATGAAACATCGGCTTTTGATTCGGCATCGAATTTAACGGGAATGTAATTCTCGTTGATGTGCTTCACGACCTCGGCCTCCTTAAAAGTAGAAGCGTCCATTTTTTTGCACCAGCCGCACCAGGTGGTATAAAAATCAATCAGTAACGGTTTATCGGGATTTTTTTTCATTTCCGCTTCGGCCTGTTCGAGCGTGACCCAATTGATTTCCTGCGCGCAAATAACGAAACTGAAAAGAAGGCATCCGAAAGCTATATATTTTTTCATCTGGAATTCAACAAATTAGTGAACACAAAATTACAAATTATTTGACACCGTGCATGAGTTTTTTCAAAGTTCCGCTCATCAATAACGCTATGATTCCGATGAGGAAAGGAACTATCGTAAAGATCAAAAAGAAATGGGCAAGGCTGTATTCGTTTGTAATCGCATCGATCCTTTGACCCATCACACCTGAAGTTTTGTTTCCGATCGCCAATGCCAGGTACCAAACACCAAACATAAAAGCGGTCATGCGCGCCGGCACTAATTTACTCACATAAGATAAACCGACCGGCTGAACGCAAAGTTCGCCCATCGTATGGAAAAGGTAGGCCAAGATCAGCCAGATAAAGCTGACCGAAGCGGTTTTGGCGCCTTGCGGAATTTCTTTCGCTCCAAATGCGAGGAATGCAAATCCGATTCCGAGCAAAAATAAGCCGATCGCATATTTTCCCGCCAATGAAGGATTGAATCTACTTTCCCACCATTTGGAAAAAATCGGCGCCAGCGCAATGATGAAAAGTGAATTCAAAATCAAAAACCATGTGGCCGGGACTTCTATCTCATTTTCTTTTTTACTAATCACTTTGGCTTCAATGCTTTCCTTGATGGAACCTGCTTTTTCTTCTTCAATCATTTTGAAATTATTCCCTTTTTTGTCAAGGTCAATAATATGAAGCGTCTGCCCGGCCGTGAAATCTTCCAAAGCCCTGATAATCGTTGTCTGTTCTGTAATTACGGCATCGGCTCCGGGAATGTTCAGCGAATTAACGGCAACAGTCGTTTTGGTTTCTTCGCCATCTTCTCCCGTTTTTACGATTTGATATGCAGGATAACTGATTTCATAAGAATACGTATTGAAATTGGCATATATTTTCCAGACAATTAATCCCCAGATAATCAGAAAGCTAAATCCCAAAACCAAATTGGATGCTAAATAATTCTTGTAGGTCTTCCGGAACAATAAGAACAAAACATAAGAAATAATCGCGACGGGAACCACGGTTATGATGATATCCACGATATTAAAAATCAAAGCGTGATTGCCCGAAAGAATCCGGTTGGTATAATCTTTTGCAAAAATGCTCATGGAACCGCCGGCCTGCTCAAATGAAGCCCAGAAGAAAATAATGAAGAATGCAATCGTCATAATAGCCAGCATTCTGTCGCGCGTCACTCTCCCGAAACGGATGATCCTTGAAATCAATAAAAAGACAAATAGAACTAATGAAATGATAATTGTCGGATTTGATAAATCGGTATCCCCGAATTTTAACAAATTGATCTGCGTAATTTTTGAAAGCGGGTCATTGATGGTCCAGACCAATCCGCCCAAAGCCACCAGAACCATGATGATCTTGTCTAAAACCGTAAAAGGATTCGGGCTTTCCTCATCTTTTTCCTGATTCTGAACGGTAACTTTTTCAATTGTTTTAGCAGGTGCGGTTCCCACTTTTCCGAAAATTCCCTGAGCCAGTGTAAATTGCAGCAAACCCAAAAGCATAAAGATTCCCGCCAGGCCGAACCCCCAGCTCCACCCGACCATTTCACCCAAATACCCGCAAAGCATAATCCCCAGAAAAGCCCCGGCATTCACGCCCATGTAAAAAATGGTATAGGCGCCATCCTTTTTTTCAGGATGATCCTTATATAAAACCGAAATAAACGAGGTCATATTAGGCTTAAAGAATCCTGTTCCGATAACCAGAAGGAATAATCCCAGATATAGAAAAAACCGTGTTTCAATCGCCATGCTTGCATGGCCTAATGTCATGATGATCGCTCCGATGACGATTGCTTTCCGGTAACCTAAATACCTGTCCGCGAGCTGCCCGCCGATGATCGGGGTCAAATAAAGCAAGGCTAAGTATGTCCCATACAAAGCCAGGGCATTTTCACGAGGCCAGTCCCAGCCGCCAATTCCGAGCGAGCTAACCAAAAACAAAACCAAAAGGGCACGCATTCCGTAGAACGAAAACCGTTCCCACATTTCGGTAAAGAACAATACAAATAATCCTGCCGGGTGGCCTAAAACCTGTATATTGAAAAACGAATTCTTATCTGCCTGGTTTTGCATAATCTTTTAATTTAACCCGCAAAATACTACTTTTTTTTAAATGACAAACCTTTGAAACGGTTACAGGCTGGCCGTAATCAAAAAACCCACGGTTTCAACCGTGGGCTGGAAAATTATCCTGATTTTGAATCAAGTGATCTATTAGATTTTATTGTCCCTTTCTATTTCGATTTCCTTTAATTTCTTTTCTCTCGGGCGGATGATCAGCCGGTCATAAATGGTCAATGTGATGATGGAAAACAAGCCAACTCCTACGATTACATACCAAATCTTATTGGGATTATATGTATTCCAAAGCATTTCCACTATTTGCCAGTGATCCATTCCTAATTTCTGTTCGGCCAAAGCAAAATACTCATTTTTGGAAAATGGAAGATGAACATTTGAAATATTGGCTCCTTTTGTAGCGGCAAATTCCCTGAATGAACTACCAACTGAACTCCAGTCAATATGTTCCGCCTTTAAATCAAATTGCTTCTCAAAATCGGAAAGCGGCATATTGAGTGCTTTTGAGCCGTTTTCGATGAATTGTTCCGGTGAAACTACTTCCGGCATTTCTATATTCCGTTTACCCATTTCTTTTTGGAGTAATGAAAGCTTATCAGACCATGCCTGATACAAATCTCCCGAAATAAAGCTCGTTACAAAGTAGCTGGCAGCAACCGGCAGGAAATAGGTTCCCTGGTACAGGCCTTCTTTTCCTTTAGGTGTAATCAGCGCAATGAATGAAGAAACTGTCGGACTGGACATCATTTCCCCGACAGCAAAAATCATGGTTCCGATGATGGTAAACCATACGTTTCCTGAATAGAAAGTCAATCCTATACCAATTGTAGCAATAATTGCTCCCCTGATTACCGCACTGATATGACGCATTTTGGTTACAAAAAATGAAACCGTTACCTGACAAAGTATAATCATTAATGAATCAATATTGGTAAACCATTCAGGCTTTACTTGTCCGTCCTGAGTAAAAGTTTCTGCCATTCTTGGAAAATTTGTATTAATCCAATGGCTGATTACATTTGAGTTTACCCAGTCTTCAATAAAATTCGGCAGTGTATTGAAAAGCTGATTGAACATCGTCCAGAATCCTACCATTAATAACAACAGAATACCTAAACGAATATCTTTTAATGCCTCAAAAATGCCCATAACGGAATCTTTAATGGCTTTTCCTATTGAATCTTTCGGCTTTTCTACTTTTGGTTCCCTGTAAAACAGCAAAAGAACAATCAAATTGATTGCAATAACAACCGCTGCCTGAATAAAAATCAATTTCCATCCGTAAGCAGTCCGTAAGTAAGAAGACATTGAGGGACCTATAAATCCTCCAATGTTGACCATCATATAAAAGACCCCAAAGCCAAGCGTTCCTGTTGTTTCATCTGTATTTCTTGCCACAATGGCAGAGGCAACCGGTTTGAAAAAGGCTGCACCAACAGCTACAAACAAAAACACAAAATAAACACTCCAGAAAGTTCTTACTTCACCCAGCATATAGTATCCGGCTATCAAAATCACATAGGCAATAATTAAAGAGAGCTTGTAACCGATGCGGTCTGCAATTACACCAAAAATCAAAGGAAGGAAATATAAAATTCCCACGATGAATGACATAATACTCCCTTTCTGAATATGGTTAAACCCCAACCCACCATCGTCAGTTGAGCCAACGAGATATAATCCGAAGAGAGTGTATATCCCGTACCACGCCCAGCGCTCCATGAGTTCCATAAAACTGGCAATCCAGAAGTTCTTGTTCATAGAACCAATGGTCTGAAAAAATGATTTTTTGTTTTCTGTCATAAGTATAAGTTATTTAACGTCCTGCATTAATTTTTTAACGATTGGAGAAATGGCAATCAAAATTACTCCAGCTATTAAAGCATACAACCCGAGTTGCTTATAACCATCTGTATAAGTAATTAGTGCATCATAATTACTGCTGCCTGTTTTTGCTTCCGCCATACCTGCTCCAATAATTCCCGCCACATACTGGCCGTAAGCAGATGCCAGAAACCACATGCCCATCATCACACCCTGCAGGTTTCTGGTAGATAATTTGGTCATGATAGATAATCCTATGGGTGAAAGGCACATTTCTCCAAGTGTTATGACAAACAATGCGATTGTAAAGACATTCAAAGAAGTAACACCTTCTATATTTGCAAAAAAGCGCGTGGCAAAAATGACATAATACCCCAATCCTAAAAATAAGAATCCAAGACCAAATTTTATAATCGTATTGGGTTCAGCTCTCTTTTTTCCGAGCCAGATCCAAAGCAGACCCAAAGGGATAGCCAGTAATAATATAAAGAAAGAACCTCCCGAATTATTTACACCATTAGGATTTAAGTTCAGTAAATCCCTGTTTAGATTTTTAGCCGCAAAAATGCTCAAAGAGCCACCACTCTGCTCATAGATTCCCCAGAAAAAAATAGAGAAAATGATAAAGACTAAAGCTGCAAGAAGTTTTTTTCTTTCTGCCGAAGTTACTTTACTCATTTCGTAAAACAGATAAATAAGGGTCAAGGGGCCTATTGTCCACATAAAATAATCCGTGTAACGAGTTTGGGAAACCATTGTCATAATGAGCGGAATCAAGACCAATGTACCAATATACACCGCATATTCCTGCCATTTCTGAATTTTCTTATCAGGATTGTCCGATAATGGATGCCCTGGCTGGACACCAATCGAGCCTAATTTTTTCTGCGTAAAAATAAAATTGACCAAACTGATAACCATCACAATTGCTGCAAGACTGAACGCAACGTTCCAGGACTTCCCTTCCGGAATCGCTCCCGAAAACAAATCCCCCTGCCCAATCGCCACACACATATAGCCTCCGAGCAATGCGCCTAAATTGATTCCGGCATAAAATAAGGTAAACCCGGCATCAGTCCTTGTATCACCAGGTTTGTACAATTTACCCACCATTGTAGAAATATTGGGCTTAAAAAACCCTGTTCCGATGATGGTAAAGGACAATCCGAAAAAGAAAAATTTATGCGGGTCTATGGACAGGATGATACTCCCTGCAATCATCAGCAATCCACCCCAAAAGAGTGATTTCCTGAATCCTAAAATTTTATCGGCAAAAAGCCCGCCGACAAAGGTAAAGGCATATACGAATGCCTGCGTTGCCCCGTATTGAAGATTGGCCTGTTCATCACCAAAATTCAATTGTGAGATCATAAAAACGACCAGCATCCCCCGCATTCCATAGAAACAGAACCGTTCCCACATTTCACTGAAGAACAGCGACCAGATTTGTTTAGGGTATTTTCCTTTGAAACTCTGGATTTCCTCTAAGGTAATAACTTTGCTCATTGCAATATCTTATCTGGTTCCGTGCATCATTTTTTTCAGGAGAGGCGAAATGAGAGCCAAAATGACGGCTGCTATTCCACACAATACAACAAACACCATGAAGAATTCATATAAGTTATGAATGGTAAAGCCTGCAAAGGTTTTATATGCCATCGGCAATTGTTCTTTCGTGAAAAAATCAAGTTGCTCACCGGTAAGGGTGATTTTTTTATCCAGAACATCCTGAAGGTTTACACCTATTTCCTGTGCTTTCTCAAATTTATCTCCGGTTGCGGGAAGAATTGCTCCCAAAGTCCCGGCCAGGGCATAACCCGCCGCATTGGAAATAAAGAAAACACCATAGAGCAGGGAAGCAAATCGTTTCGGAGACAATTTACCAACCAACGATAATCCGATGGGAGAAAGACAAAGCTCACCGCAGGTTTGAATGAAATAGAGCAAAATCAACCATTTGATGGCCAACATCCCTGAATTCCCTAAATCTTTCACATTGTGCGCTATAATGAAATAAGAAAGCGCAATTAACGCTAAACCTAATGCCTGCTTGAACGGAGAAATCGGTTCCTTACCTTTTGCCCGTAATTTGTCCCACATAAAACTGAAAGGAATAGCAAGGATCACAACAAATAATCCGTTGAAAATCTGAACCATTGATGCCGGCATTTCCCAGCCAAACAAAAATGTCCTGTCGGTTTGGTTAGATGCGATAAATGTCAAAGAAGAACCGGCCTGTTCAAATGCCGCCCAGAAAAATATGATAAAAAACGATACTATATAAATCACCCATATCCTTTGGGTTTCAACCTTTGTGAGTGTTTTGTCTAAAAGGATTAATGTAGCTAAAGTAATTCCCGCCGCATAAATAATCGGGTAAATGATTCCTTTTACAAGTGTCCCTACTTCAAATTTGCTGAAGAAAAATTCTTCTACATGCAGGTACCTGAAAACAAAGAAAAGAATTACAAACAAAACACCGCAGAACGCTAATGAGCCACCGGAAAATTTCGCCTGAATGGATTCTTCATCCTCAGATTTTACATAATCTTTTTTGACTTTTTCAGGAACTCCTCCGATTGGTTTTCCTTCCGGTGTGATTACATATTTATCTTTAAGAAAAAGAAAAATAAGTGTTCCGAGAATCATCGCAATCGCGGCAAGAAGATACCCCCATTTAAAAACATACGGATCCTGAACACCGTTTATTTTTACGTCTGCAATCATCGGTACAAAATACTGGCTTAATAGTGCGCCGATATTAATTCCCATATAGAAAATGGTAAACGCGGAATCTAACCTTGTTTTTTCATTTGGAGGATATAAACTCCCGACCATAGATGAAATATTGGGTTTAAAGAAACCATTTCCAAATATGATGACAAGCAGCCCAAACCAGAAAAACATTTTAGAAGTGCCGAGACCTGATTCAAATATAGTAGCGCTGTAAAAAAGCAAGAGTTGTCCAATTGCCATCAAAGAACCACCAAGCAGGATACAGTACCTGTTTCCCAGAAAACGGTCAGCCACAAAACCTCCCAAAAGCGGTGTCAAATAGCACAATGCTAGAAATCCTCCATAAATGATAGAGGCGTTTGATTCACCCAGCATGAGGGCATGAACCATAAATAAACTGAGAATTGCCCGCATTCCATAAAAATTGAAACGCTCCCACATCTCAGTGCTAAATAAAACCCATAGTCCTTTCGGGTGTTTAGGGGCGGTTGCTGTATTGTCCATATATTAATTTTAAAGATTTTCTAAAATAAAGTTGGTCATTTTAGTATAGAGCTGCATCCGGGTGTTTCCTCCGTAAATCCCGTGGTTTTTGTCCGGATAAACCATCATGTCAAATTGCTTGTTGGCCTGGATGAGCGCTTCGCTCAAATCCATTGAATTCTGGAAATGAACATTGTCGTCCGCCGTTCCGTGAACCAAAAGGAATTTATCTTGTTTGTCATTGAACTGAGCGGCATAAGTTACGGGCGAGTTTTCGTCATAGCCTTTTGCATTTTCCTGCGGTGTTCGTAAAAACCTCTCAGTATAAACGGTATCGTAATAACGCCAGTTGGTTACCGGCGCAACCGCAATCGCCATTTTGAAAACATCTCCGCCACGGAAGATACAGTTGCTGGCCATAAATCCGCCATAACTCCAACCCCAGATACCAATCCGCGAAGCATCTACATAATCATATCCGGCAAAAACTTTCGCTGCATCAATCTGGTCTTCCACTTCCATTTTTCCGAGATTCAGATAGGTTTGCTTTTTGAAAGCCGAACCCTTTCCGCCCGTTCCACGCCCGTCAACACAGGCAACCAGATAGCCCTTTTCCGCCAGCATAAAATACCATTGGTCATTGAAACTCCCCCATTCATTCATCACCTCCTGCGAACCCGGGCCGCTGTACTGGTACATCAGCAGCGGATATTTCTTATTCGGGTCAAAATCTTTCGGTTTGATCATCCATGCGTTTAATTCCACACCTTTTTCAGTCTTGATAGTAAAAAATTCCTTTGTCCCGGCGCCATCGGCCATCAAACGGTTTTTAACTTCGGCATTTTTTAAAATGGTATTGTATTCGAGCGGTGTCTTGCCGTCATTTAACTGGAATAACGGCGCTTCTTCCGTGGAAGAAAAATTCAGTATAAAATATTTGAAATTTTTGCTGAATTCAGCAGAGTTTGTGCCTTTGCGTTCCGTCAGCATCAGGTTTTGCGTTCCGTCAAGATTGATCTTGTAAACCTGCCTTTCGATGGAATTCCTTTTATTTTCAAAAGCGTTGGACTGATAATAAACCGTTTTATCGCTCGTATCAAAACCATAATAAGCGGTCACTTCCCAATCACCTTTTGTCACCTGGTTAATTAATTTCCCTGACTTGTCATAATAATAAATATGGCGGTTCCCGTCGCGCTCCGAAGCCCAAAGAAAGCTGTTGTCATCCAAGAATTCCAAAGTGAAATTATCGGTGTCGATCCATTTTTCATCGGTTTCTGAAAAGAGCCTGGTGACTTTTTGTGATTTTGAATCAACAAAATTCACATCAACTTTATTTTGGTGGCGGTTCGAAGTCAAAACGGCCAACGTATTTTTATCGTGCGTAAACCGGATTTTCGGAATGTAATAATTCTCGACCGAAGAAAGACTGACCGGATTCGTTTTTGCCGATTTCAAATCATAAATATGTAAGCTGACTTTTGAGTTTTCTTCGCCCGCTTTCGGATATTTGAAACGCATTTCTTCCGGATATAAATTTCCCTGATAAACCGGGATGTAAAACTCACGGACTTTGCTTTCGTCAAATTTTACAAAAGCGATTTCGGTTCCGTCGGCATTCCAGTCAAAATGACGGACAAAGCCGAATTCCTCTTCATAAACCCAGTCGCAAATACCGTTGATGATCTCATTTTTCTTTCCGTCGGTTGTGATCTGCGTTACTTTATTATCGCCTAAATCCTGGTAATACAAATTGTTCTCAAAGACAAACGCCACTTTGGACGCATCGGGCGAAAAGGTGGGTTCCTGAATGGGTTTCCCGTCAAAAACCGCTTGAAAAGATTTTTTCTCTCGGTCATAAACCTGCCATTTTCCTTTCACGGAATGACGGTAAATCGGTGTGGATTCGCTCAAAACCAAAAGATATTTTTCGTCCGGGCTGAACTTGTAATCGTCAAATGAACCGGAAACGATCAACTCCCTTGAATCCTGTTGGGTAATAAAAGACTGGTAAGAATAGCTGAAAATCCCTTCCTGCTCCTGGATGGAATAATGCTCACCGTCACGCATGGAATTAATTCCCCATAATTGTTGCGGATAATATTTTCCTTTCCAAATGTTTTCTACGGTTATGGTTTGCGCATTGATAATCAGCGCATTAATTGCAAATGCAAGTAAAATTAGCTTTTTCATCCTCTGTGTTTTGCCCCGAGAGCAGAACCAAAGATAAAAAAATTAAGTAAACTTTATGATTTCTTTTTGGAAAGTTGAATTTTATGTTCTTATCACACAATACGCTGTCGCTAATCGTACGGTAGCGAGGTAAGTTTCGACCTCCAACCGTTGTCATCCTGAAAAATTTCGACGAAGGAGAAATTTATTCAGGACATTTTCGATTCAAGTCAGGTTTTGACTATATGCGGCACTTTCTCCAATTCATGGGATCCTGAATAAACCCTCGTGCCTCGGGTTTTTCAGGATGACAAATCCAATGTAAGTTTGTCCCGCTCCCACACGATACAATCGTGCGGTAGCGGGACAATAACTAAAAAAATCAACCGACCAACCCCTTCAAATCCAGGACAAGCTGTTTGTCCGGTGTGGTAAACTGCTCGCCGGTTTGCATATTTTTGACCGTTGCCTGTGCGGATTTCAGTTCTTCCTCACCGATGATAACCACAAATTTCACCGCTTTTTTGTCGGCATACTGCATCTGCTTTTTCATTTTGGCCGCATCCGGATAAACCTCACAGCGGATGTTTTCCTTCCGCAATGCTTTGGCAAGTTCCATTGCTTTTGCAGATTCTTTTTCCCCGAAATTGATGAACAGTACATCCAATGTGTTTTCAAGCGATTCAGGAAATAAATTCAGCTCTTCCAAAACCAGGTAAATCCTGTCCAAGCCAAATGAAATCCCGACACCGGATAATCCTTTTAAACCAAAAATTCCCGTCAAATCATCATAACGGCCGCCACCGCCGATTGAGCCCAACTGAACATTTTTGGCTTTTACTTCCAGGATCGCCCCGGTATAGTAATCCAGTCCGCGGGCAAGCGTCAGGTTCAAAACCAACTCAGATGAACTCAGCCCTAAATTTTCAATCTGGTCAAAAACATAACGGGTTTCTTTGATCCCTTTCATGCCGGTTTCAGAAGAACTTAAAATGGTTTCCAGAGAATTCAATTGTGATTTAAAATCGCCCGACATGGCAAACAAGGCGGAAAGTTTATCAATCGAAGCCTGTGGAATTCCTTTTTGCAGCATTTCCTCTTTGACTTTTTCCACACCGGTTTTATCCAGCTTGTCCAGCGCGACGGTAAAATCAATCAGCTTGTTTGAAATATCGGCGACTTCCGCCAGCCCGCTTAGGATTTTCCGGTTGTTGAAATGAATCTCAACCGGAATTCTTAGTTCATTAAAAACAGCATCATACAAAGAAACCAATTCTACTTCCTGCAGCAAAGAATCGCTTCCGACCACATCGGCATCGCACTGATAAAATTCCCGGAACCTCCCTTTTTGTGGGCGGTCAGCACGCCAGACGGGTTGCATCTGGTAACGTTTGAACGGCAGTGTAATTTCATTTTGGTGCTGTACGACATACCGTGCAAAAGGAACGGTCAGGTCATAGCGAAGCGCTTTTTCAGAGATTTGAGAAATCAGTTTATGGCTATTCTTTTCCTTTAGCAAATTTTCATCTGCTTTTGCCAAAAAATCACCGGAATTCAGGATTTTAAAAATCAAACGGTCGCCTTCTTCGCCGTATTTCCCGGTCAAGGTTGAAAGGTTTTCAAACGAGGGAGTTTCAATCGGCGAATAGCCAAACAGTTGAAACTGATGACGGATTTTATCAAAAATATATTGCCTTCTGCTTACCTCTTCGGGTGAAAAATCTCTTGTTCCTTTCGGGATAGACGGTTTCTGAATTGCCATAATCTTGCTTTCTGTTTACAAAGATGCAAATTTCGGATAAGGAATGGAAAATCAGAAACCGGTTTTTATTTTACAATCACTTTTTTGGTTTCCATTGTTTTGTCGGAATAATTGATCAGTAAGAAATAAATTCCGTCATTCAGGTCAGACAAACGAAGTGAAACATTGTTAGTATAAACGTTTTGGGTTTTTAATTTTGCTCCGGTTGAAGAATAAATGTTAACCTGCTCAATCAATTTATCTGAAGAAACATTCACAAAATCACTTGCCGGATTCGGATAAACTACCGTTTTAGCCCATTCAACCGCTTCAACCGAAAGTTCAATCCATGTGTTTTCTGCTTCTTCACCGCCCCAGATGACCGTTGCGAGATAAGGATTGTCAATAAAAGGATTCCGGTTTCCCTGCATATCATTCAAAACTTCATTCCGAACCAGTTCATATTCGGAAACAGGGTCTTCCACGTTCCATTCCAGGAAAATATCCGGCATATCATCATTATAAGTATGTGAACCTTCACCCACACCGTTTGGCAGGCAACGTGAACCGTAGCGAAGATACATGTACATCATCATCCGGGCAACATCGCCTTTCCATTCGTCACCAGGATAAAAGTATCCGTCACTGGTGATATGTGAATTTCCTTCACCATCGGCAAATTTACGGTTTGACCTCATGTTATTTCTTTGCGAATCCACAGCCCGTATGGCATGTGCATCAGAACCGGGCCCATCGGTGCCAAAAGCCGGCGTCCCCAATGATTTGGCATAAACATGTTCCCTTACCCATTTCCCGTTACATGAACTGGAATGGCAGCTCAGCGTTTTGTCCCGTGTACGGTGTTCATTGTCTGCTCCATTATCATCATAGCCATAAATCAAAAAGACGTTTTGCTGGTTCTCCGGAACCAAATCGGCCTGTAGGAGCGCATCCCATACTTCGGGTGTATAAATCAATTCATGTGAATGCGTGGCAATGATCAGGTTGGCTAAATCGGTTTTGAGTTCTTCACCGGTCTGTTCAAAATCAATTCCGTCATAATATTCGGGAATCTGTGCAATTACCCAAAAAGGCAAGAGAAGAAATAAAAGTTTTTTCATCCAATTAAAATTTAAACATTAAAAATCCCGGAAACCGGTTAATCCGGCTTCTGTTTTTAAGTTTAAGTTTTATAGGAATGAATCAGGCTGCCGGTTTCCTTTCGTAAAAGTGAATCAGGCTTAACGTGATGAGCGTGCCTATGGCATCTGCCAGGACATCCAGTAAATCAAATGTCCTCCCGTAGCCCATGACATGCTGTAAAATTTCAATCAAAACCCCGGTCAGCAGGGAAATAATCAACATTGAAATTTTGGGAAGGTTTAAAGCGAGGTAGATTAATCCGGTAAAGATACAGAATAAAACAGTATGGACAAATTTGTCCTTATCCTGGAATTCAAAAAAAGTGAACCACTTGTCCTGGCCGGAATCCAGGATGTCAAGCGGCATTAATGTGACGGTAAAAAGGAAAATGGTATATAAAACAAAAATTATTTTATATACCATTCCGCCTTGTTTATCCAACAAGTTCCTGATAAGCTGCTGCATCTAATAAATTGTCTAAATCAGAAGTGTCGGAAATTTTCACCTTAATTATCCATCCTTCCCCATAAGGATCGGAATTGATCAATTCAGGATCGCTCTCCAGCGCAGCATTTAATTCGGTTACTTCACCACCCAACGGCATAAATAAATCTGAAACGGTTTTAACAGCTTCGACGGTTCCGAAAACGGCTTCGGCATCAAGTGTTTCGCCAACGGAATCTACGTCAACGTAAACGATGTCGCCCAGTTCCCCCTGTGCGAAATCCGTAATTCCGATGGTGGCGGTGTCACCTTCAACTCTTACCCATTCGTGGTCTTTGCTGTACTTTAAATCTTGTGGAATGCTCATAATATGCTATTATTTTATTTTCAATTAATTTCCAAATGTAAGGGTCGCGCTCAATCCCGCCCTGATGGTTGAAATCGGATAGGCGGTCGAGATTTTGTATTCGGTCATCATCTGGTCCCAGAAGAATTTCAGGTTGAAATTTTTGCTGAAATCATAGTCGGCAGAGAACTGGATGGACAATAATCTTTGTCCGCCCGTAACCTGTGAATCGTCTTCAAGAATTCTTCTTATACGGGTTTCGCTATCGCGCAGCTTCACATCGGCACGGAAATTCATATCGCCCGTAAAGGTTTTGTTTTTGCCCTGGTAACGCATCCTGAACTTTAAGTCTTTAATCACATAACCCATACCCAGCACATATTCGGTACCATAATCTTCGGTCAGAGTATAGTTGCTCAGGCTCATGCTCAGCATACGGTCGCGGTTATACTGCACCCTGAATTGGAAACTGTTCCTGAATGTCATATCCACACCGATCAGCGGAGAGAATGATTCAATCATATTAATGGTTCCGTAAATATTTTTTGAATAGAAATTTCCGTTCAAGTCCTTTTCACCCGGATATGCAAAAAAGTTGGGATTCGACTGGATTCCGTTGGCCGTATAAGAAGAAAGGTAACTGTGCGATACTTCAAATACTTCAAACATTTTGTTCATAAACGGAATATTGGTCAATCCCGAATAAGTGATATTCCAGTTCGGCAAAGGAATCCTGCGGTTGTAACCAAGAGAAGTATTTTTCGCATTCCTGCCCTCTACCGCGGCAATAAATGCCGGAACCAGCACATCGTAATTGGACTTGTTGTAACCATCATAATAACCGTCTGCGCCAGGCGACATTCCGTTGGCCATACCCAGCCTTTCCGAAATCACTTTGGTATTGTCCACAAAATTCTGGTACATCTGGTCAGGATCCATAAACGCGGTGGAAATCGCGATATTACTGCTGTTGAGCGTTTCGTACCGGTCAACATAGGTATTGATATAAGGATTTTCAGATGTCCGCAGGTTGAACCCGGTTTCCGAACTCCTGAAGGTCGATGCCCTTTTGGCATTTAAATCTATCCTCAGTTTCGGGAATGGTTCAATGATAGAGCTTGCCGTGAAATTAGTTCCGCGGGTAACTACATAAGGTTCGAGCAATTGGTCGCTCCGCGTAATCCAGTCATTTCCTGATTCAATGAATTTTCGTTTGATGTCGAATTCGGTACCGTAAATGAATCCTGCGCCCGGGCTTCCGCCGTCATCTCCAAAACCAAAGAAATTGGGCTCTCCCAGTATGCCGGGTATCACGGCCCCGTTTGTCTGGTTATAATTGAACTGGAACCGCTTAATGCTCGAAACGACCATCCAGCCGAAATCCTGCGCCCGGTATTTGTTCTTGAATTTATACGATTTTTTACTGCTCCTTCTGACCTTTTTACCTACTTGTGAATCATACGCTCTTGAAAGTGAATCAATTTCCCGGTTCCTTCCTCTTTTGATGGAATCCATTTTGTTGTAACCCTTAAATTCACTGTAGAATTTGGTCATATCAAAATCACCGATCATATTGATGCTGTTAGCATTCTGGGAAATATTCCCCAGGCCTTCGCCATTCTCGGTTGGTGCGTTCCTGAATACGGTGGAACGCGCCTGCCAGTTATAGTTGGTGGTAACACCAATTTCCAGGTTCGCCCAACTCATATAAGGGAACAGGTAAATCGGAGTTTTCCAGTTCAGCTGAACCTGCTGGTCATAATTCACCGGGCGGCCGACTTCAAATAAACTATTCCAGATCAATCCCTTATCCGCGTATTCATAATCCACGCCATCGTTCAAAGTCCTTGTGGAAGAAGTATAATCCAACCTCAAAGATTTGGTCAGGTCAAAACCGACGTTATACTGCCAAGAGAACAGGAAATTATTGCTGAATGCCACTGGGAACAAATAAGAGCTTCCACCAAAATACTGGTTCAGATCGCGGTATTGCCTTTCGGTATAAGTCCGGTCAATATCTGTCCTGAACGACAATCTTGCCGGCTTCGGATTGATGTTGAACTCCTTGATGAATTTCAGGTATTTGGATGCTTTTACCGTATCCTGAACCGCGCGCCAATTCTTGAAAGGCTGATAGAAATTAGGTTTGAAATTGTAATTATAATTTAAAGATGCCTTTACGTTTTTGGTCATATTGTAAGACGTATAAACATCCCTGTTGTAAGTGTCGGCATACATGAACGACAATGCAAAATTGGAAACATCATAAAAACGCGCCGGCTTGTTATTGGTCTTTATCTTTCTAACGTTGCTGAACGTAAATGATTTCTGCTGGGCATAAGTCCTTACGATGTCTTTCAGTTCGTCTTTTCTCGGGTCTTCATCAAAAAGAACGTCATTGTCCAGCGGGTTATATTTAGGGTCTGTAAACTGTTCGCTGATGGTAAAGTTGAACGGGATTTCCATTCCCCATTTTTTAGGAAGGAATTTGTCTAATTTCAGCTGGGTATTTACCGCATAATCCCTGTAATCTTCCTGGTTGCGCTGGCTCGGCCCGGCATCGATTGCTCCGAACCCGGCGGAACTCATGCTTCCTGAAACCTGTACCTGCGCAAAATCTCCCAGTGTGAAACCAGCGCTCGCACGTGCAGCATAACCGCCTTCACTGTCGATTTCGCTCAGCCTTAATTCATTCACCCAAACCAAGACTTCTTTGTCCTGCATATTGGTTGAACGCAAACCGATCATCAGCGAAGTCACCCCGCCCAAAGACGGACGCCCCTTCACATAGATCACTTTGTTCGGGTTTTCAGCATCCGGAACAAAAGCGAATCTTTCCAACGGATCTGCGCCACCGGAATCTCTCAATTTTTTTGCATCTACAAAGAAATCGGTGGAAAGGTCGATCATATTTTCATCCGGCCAGATTCTCGACGGGTTACCATCCTGTGTTTTGGCAGTATATTTTAAAGGAATTTCATATTCATAATAGTTGTCCGCATAATCACTTCCCAAACGGATGAAGAGCTTGGTGTTTTCGTCCACATTCTGGTCAGTCACATCAAGAAGGTTTTCCGCATGGACAAACATTTCCATTTTTTTGTACCTCCTCATATCCAGGTTGGTATTTTTGAAAACCGCTTTGGTAGGGCTGTTGGCGCTTAATTTTGTCTTCAGTACCATAGAAGCCTCATTCTGGCTCTGGTAACCTGTGGTTCCCTGCATTTCTTCCCGGTCGATTCCCGGAGGTAAAACATACGGAGGAACATTTGTTGAGTTTTCCTCAATATTTACCTGTCCGATTTCGAGATTCGAAAGGAATTCATCCGGATCTACACCTTCCTGAGGACTGGTTGATCCCGGAATCGGGAATAGGGTTTTCGGATATCTTCTCCAGTTGCTTCTCACCAGATCCATCGTAGCAAAACGAAGCGTGGTTTCCTGGCTGAATCCTCTCATCAAAACCCTCATGTAACGCGCTGAGGTCAATACGCTTTCCGCGGCGGAAAGCTGCTCATCGGTTACCAGATCATCTGCTCCGTCACCGTCAATATCGGTATCGAAAGCATCAACCGGAATACGGAACTGGTACCAGGTAACATTTCCGGTTTGTCCGTTGGGCAGGCTTACATCTACATTTTTGGTGGCAACGATGAAATTGTTCGTATTATTTTGCAGGTCAGACGGGCTTAGCTTAATGGTGTATTGGTCATACAACTCGGTCTGATCCAGGTTATAGTCCAGGTTGATGTCTTCCGCATCCGGCTGCATACTGTACGCATTCAGTAAGTTATCGGTTGAATTATTCCCCTGCGGCCCCTGATAGAATTTATATCTTCCGGTAATCGAACTGTTGTCCGGTGTTGTTCCCCAACGATCATCCAGATAGAAAACATAGTTATCCGAAGCCGGGTCGCTTTCTCCCGTTACCGGATTGGTATTGGAAATTCCATAAGCTAATTCCTGTGCATCGGTCCAACCATTGTAACCCAAATCCTGTTCTTTCCGTGCGGCGCCTTCCGTATCATAAGCATAAATAATCGGATAATTCTCCGGCTGGTCACCCCAGTTTGTATGTGAAAGAGCCGCTCCATTTCCGGAATGCGGCATTCCGTTTTCATACATCAATTTTCCGTCTTTCAATATATCTTCCGAAACATTTCCCAATTGGATCAATAAATCACCGTTTCCACCTACGCCGTCGGCATAAGGATCCATCATCCAGAATTCGAGGTATTCCACATTTGAATCAATGAAATTGGTAACTGAAATCGGGCGCATGGTTCCGCCCCATCCTTCTGTATCAGTAGCATTCGGATGAATGTTATACGGCCCCGTAATGCCCGGATAGAAAGTCATATCAAATGTATTGATATAGGTAGCGGTTCCTGCCATGACATCGCGCTGGTCAAAAAGCTCTTTCAGTTCCACCCTCCTTACCCTGTGCTTGGAAAGTTCGGCATCCGTAATCCCCGACGGTGTATTCCCGCCGATGCCATAAAAGCGCGGATCTATGCTGTACCAGGACATCATCTTACGGCCGTTACCGTAATTAAGATCATCATTGCTGGCTCCGTTAGGGAAAAACGGGTGCGCGGTTCCGGTTGAACCGGCAGGTTTGCCCGGCACGCTTGCCATCTTCCACGAACCGGCATCCATCAAGCTGATCCTGGATTGTGAATCTTCAAAATCATCAATGTAGGAATCACCTCCGGCGGCTTTGTTTTGTCCCGGCATCAGGTAGGCTCCTTCGGCACTGAAATTAATTTGTGAAATCTGGTCGGTTTTGATTCCCGGGATTTTATTGGTCAATCTTGTTAAGAATTCGGATTCACCGGTATATTCCGTATGTAAGCCAAAAATCGTATTGCTCACCGGTTCGGCTCCGAACTGGACTTTTTGGGTCAGCGGCCTTTCCTGATAATTCACAATCGTTCCACCAACAAGGAAATTATCCGAAAAATGATGGTCAACATTCAATCCCATGAAACGCTTCTTCTGCATATTGAATGTGGACTGGTTTTCCAGACTGATGTTGATCGGAACACCCGAATTTTTCAATTGCTCGTTTAGGATGGTAACCTGCCCTAACTGGTAATCAACCGTATAGTCAACTCCTTCCATTAATTCCTGCCCGTTTGCCGTCACCCTTACCGAGCCTTCCGGAACGTTAAAGGCGCCAAGCGGAATCCCTCCGCCGACTTCACCTTTGTACCTTCCCGACAAGCTATATCGTTGCGCCAGCCTTTCCGCATCGAGCGTATTGGGAAGCTGGTTGTAAATTTCATCAAAAACATAAGGAGAATTGGGATCACCCAGCACACCGGCCAGATGCTCCCCGAAAGGTTCAACGGTCGTAAATACAATGGTTCCCTGGTTGGGATTGATTGTAATGCCCGGCACAAAGTCAAAAATCCCGTCTCCGTAATGCCCGTTTCCGCTCATCTGTAAATTACCGTTGAGGTTCAGGCGGTCCATATTCATCACCTGAAGAAGTGTCTGGTCCTGTACAGGCGTGTTGGGCAAATAATTAATTACGCCCGAAGAATTCGCGCTGTTGTCCTTGAATTCAACATTCATCACAAAATCTTCCGGTGAAATGGTCAATGCATTGATGGAATAGATATTTTTCATCATCAAATCCCACATGGGCGAGCCGACATTTACAGTCGTATTGGGTTTGATCAATTTTGTAATGAGCAGCTGATTCTGTTCGTCAGACATTTCACCCACTTTGTAAATCACGCCCGGCGTGCTGTTCCGGGTATATTGGAATGAAACGGCCAATAAATCTTCGCCATCAACCAAAGGTTGTGACAGGGAAATATATCCCAATGAAGGATAGAATGTATATTCGCTCGGATTTAATTTTCTTACGTTTTCATTGACCAGAAAATGTTCGCCTTCCTGGTACACTTCGCCACCGAAAGGAAAGCCATTCATTACCGTACGTGCCGAACTTGCCTCGCGGATTCCACTCAAATCTTTGACCTGGTTATACAATGAGCCTACTCCTCCATTATCAGGCGCGTTTGCACCGTTGTCTCCCAAATCCCGCAGAGCCAGAATACTTCTTCTTTGCTCCTGGTTAGCTCCGCCACGGTCAACACGCCAGACTTCAAGGCGGGTGATGACGATGTCGCTCGCAATCTGCGGATAATTTGACAAAGCATGATCATAAGAATCATGGAAAAACTGTCCCAGGAAAAAGTGGCGGTTATAATCGTAATCTTCCGCAAAAATTTTGAACTCGGTCATGACGCCGCCACCCTGAACCGTAATATTTTTTGTTTCCGAGCGCTGTTCGGAAAATACCATGGAAACATCCGTATTTCCAAACCGAAGGTCTGTCCTTACACCAAAAAGCGACTGCGCGCCGGTGATGAGCGAAGTATTGAGCGGCATACTGATGTTCCCAACCTCAATATTCTGGACAATGTCATCTTCACCGCCGTCTTTCATATTCTTCCATTGGAGCTTCATTTCATTTTCAAAACCGAAACCGGCCTGGGTATCATAATTCGCTTTCAATTGGAGGTTTTCCCCAACTTTACCCAGGATGCTCATCTGGATCCTTTGCTGTAAATCAACCGTCAGGGTTTTCCTGTTTTGCGGGAGCAGTTGCGGATTGTCAATTTTCTGGATGAATATACCCAAATCCAGCTGGGCAGTTCCCTGTGGGATCAGCTGTATCTCATTTCCGCCGAAGATCGTTTCAAACGCACGTGAATTAATTCTTAAGCTCGGAAGAATATTCCCCGAACCGTCTTCCTTATCGCCAAACGCATTGGAACGGTACATTTCATCGTAAGCACGGGATTTATCGCGGTAATAATTGTTGATGTCTTTGCTCAGGATCATGTCGAGATAATCCTGGCTGGAAATGTAGATGGGTTCACCAACCGTTATGTTACCGATCTTCGGCCAAAGCACATACTGGTCATGCGCCGGGTCATAGATGATATCGTAATTGATCTGGTCGTCCAGGTATAAGCCGCCATCCTGCGTATTGAAAGGATACGGCAATGTGTCAGTTGGTTCAGGATCGGGCTCCTGCGCATGGGCCGTTCCGATAATTAATAGTAAAAAAATCACCGGAAACAAGCTTTTCATCCTCCTCATGTATAAATAAAGCTGTTTCAAAAATTATAATCTTTTAAGCGTTTCTTTTACCAAAACATCCGCCTCCGCGTCAGGAAAATCTTTGGAAATAATTTCTAATACTTTTTCGGCGGTTTTTCTTGGTATTCCGAGAACGTCTAATGCTGATAACGCCTCAAATTTAGATTTATTTTTAGAATTATTCGAATTTATGTTAAAATTAAATATATCATCTTCCAATTTGTCTTTCAGGTCGATAATGATTCTTTGCGCGGTCTTGGCGCCAATCCCTTTCACACTTTGAAGTTTCCGGGCATCCGCCGTTTCGATCGCTTCTCTGATTTCCTCGATTTCAAGCGAAGAAAGCATCATCATCGCCGAAGATGGCCCCACGCCGTTTACCGAAATTAATTTCTGAAACACTTCGCGCTCCTGCTGGGAATAAAATCCATATAAAACCTGCGAATCTTCCCTCACAATCAACCGTGTAAATATTTTTATGTTTTCCTGTTTTTCTAATTTGGAATAGGAATTCAAACTTATATTTACCCAATAACCGACGCCGTGGCATTCGACAATGGCGTGCGTCGGATAAATCTCAACCAGTTTTCCGTTCAAATGTGCAATCATTTCTTTCGTGCTTGGGCATCCAAAACAGCTATGGTCGCCAGGTTTACAATTTCTTCAATGGTGGAACGCATCTGCAAAATATGCACGGGTTTGTTCATTCCCATTAAAATCGGCCCGATGACCTGTGAGTTTTCAATTCCCCTCAAAATTTTATAAGATAAATTTCCGGACGCTAAATTAGGGAAAATCAAGACATTGGCCCTGGCGCCGCTTAATTTGGAAAATGGATAAGAATCGCTCATCAGCGTTTCATTCAAGGCAAAATCAGGCTGGATTTCACCGTCCACAATCATATCGGGATGGGCTTTGTGCAAAATGGCAACCGCATCGCTGACTTTTTTTGAGGTTTCGGTGCGCGCGGAAAAATTCTCAAATGAAAGCATCGCCGTCCTCGGCTGTAAGCCCAGCCCGCGTACAATGTATTCAGTCATTCTTGCAATTTTGGCTAGTTCCTGCGCAGTCGGATTATCATTTATCGTCGTATCTGCAAAAAAGATTGGCCCCTTTTTAGTCAGCATCAGCATAAGGCCTGCCACTTTTTTCACACCGGGCGCGGCGCCGATTGTTTCGAGAACAGGCTTCAGGGAGGAAGCATAGCTTCTTGTCGTTCCTGTTAAAAAAGCGTCTGCTTCGCCGGCTTCAACCATCATGGAGCCGAAATAATCCCGGTTGGTCAGAAACCTTTTGGCGCTGTATATGGTCATCCCCTTTCGCTGGCGCTTCTTCCAGAGCATTTCGGCCAGGCGGGTTACCTGTTCTTCGGCTTCTTCCGATTTCGGGTCAATGACCGGAACATCGAGCGTAATGTCGTATTGTTTTTTGATTTCTTCCACTTTGGCTTTGTTGCCCAAAAGAATCGGTTTTGCAATTCCCTCGTCATGAACAATCTGCGCAGCCTTCAATACGTTGAATTCGGCTGCATTGCTAAACACAACCGTTTTAGGGTCTTGTTTTGCCCGGTTCTGGAACATACGGATGAGCTTCTGGTCGCTGCTCATACGGTTGAGCAATTCTTCTTCATATTGTGTCCAGTCGGTGATCTGTTTTCTCGCGACTCCTGATTCCATCGCAGCTTTGGCTACCGCCATGGAGATTTTGGTAATCAACCGGTTATCAAATGGTTTTGGAATGATGTATTCTCTTCCGAAACTTAAATTCCCGATTTTGTATGCCATATTCACTATTTCGGGAACCGGCTCTTTGGCCAAATCAGCCAGCGCATGAACAGCGGCCAGCTTCATTTCTTCGTTTATTTTAGTGGACTGAACATCCAGCGCACCACGGAAGATGAACGGAAACCCGAGTACGTTGTTTACCTGGTTGGGGAAATCTGAACGGCCGGTTGCCATAATCACATCATTTCTGGTTTCAACGGCTTTATCATAAGTAATTTCCGGGTTCGGATTGGCCATTGCGAAAACAATCGGATCCTGATTCATCGACAAAAGCATTTCAGAGGAAACAACGTCTGCTTTTGAAAGCCCGATGAAAACATCCGAATCTTTCATGGCATCTTCCAGAGTACTTAAGTCTGTTTTTCTGACAAACGGCCTTTTTTCTTCATTCAAATCGGTACGCAAATGATTGATGACGCCTTTGCTGTCACACATCAGGATATTTTCAGGATTCGCACCCATCGCGATATATAATTTCGTACACGCTACGGCTGCCGCACCGGCTCCATTGACGACAAACCTTGCTTCTTCAATTTTTTTTCCCGCCAGCTCCAGCGCGTTAATCAACGCAGCAGCTGAAATAATCGCGGTTCCGTGCTGATCATCATGCATAATGGGAATGTCCAGTTCCTCTTTTAACCTTCTTTCAATTTCAAATGCTTCGGGCGCTTTGATATCTTCCAGATTGATTCCGCCGAAAGTCGGGGAAATGGCTTTTACAATCTGGACGATTTTTTCTGGGTCGGTTTCATTAATTTCAATATCAAACACGTCAATGTCGGCAAAAATTTTGAAAAGCAGTCCCTTTCCTTCCATCACGGGTTTGGACGCAAGCGGCCCGATATTTCCCAATCCCAATACGGCGGTTCCGTTGGAAATGACCGCCACCAGATTGCCCTTTGTGGTATAACGGTATGCATCCTGCGGATTCTTTTCTATTTCCAAGCAAGGTTCCGCCACACCGGGAGAATAGGCCAAAGCCAGATCTCTTTGGGTGTCGTGCGGTTTGGTGGGAATTACTTCAATTTTTCCTTTCCTGCCGGATTCGTGGTAACGCAACGCATCAATGCGTAATTTATCGTCTTTTTCCGTTCTCATTTTTTCGCCTTTACGGAACGCAAAGATAGGTATCGTTACACGAAGTGCGAAATCCGCACGTAAGAATTTTATCAGAAATACTGAGCGGGTGAATTAATCCCTGTCTTCGATTTTTTGCGGGACAAACGCACATTCTACTTCAAAAGGAATGTGACCGTCTGTTTGTCCGGTAAAATCGGAAACTTCTCCTTTCCATTTAAGGCAAAGCGTTCCTAAACTATCTTTGAAGAAACTTAGTTTATTATTGTCCGCCTCAAAATCATCCTCCAAAAAGTTGACATTGGTATAGAAGAATTCTTCTATTTCGCCTTCTTCGTCCTCAATTTCCACATAAGAATCTGGGATTTCAATGGTTTTTCCGTTCAACTCATTGACCGAAGCCACGTTTACCGGAAAATCGTCTATGGACAAAACGACCTGGGGAAAGTCATTCTGGAGCGAATCGTCTTCCACGTGATCGAGATCTTCGGTGGAGTGGATTTCAATAAGTAACTGATGTTGTTTTCCTGAATAAACTACTTTGCAAAAGCACTTTTCAACGTAGTACGTAAAGGTTTCTTCCGGATGGAAGAATCTGATTGTTTTCATTAGAGTATTAAAATCGAAACTTTCAGCGAAGATAAAAAGAGTTCTGTATTTTTCAAATACCGGTTGATTTTTTTCGGATCCACGATTGAAAATCGTGGGCTAAATAATACCGAAAATAACTTTCTATCCCTGAAACCGGCGTTCTGTCCCAGAAATTTTACTTTCCGCAAAGACAGGGCAACATTTGCGCCAGAAAATGCAGGACGCCGAAAATGCAAAAAAGAGTAGGTATTATTTAATATTTTTTAAAATGATTCATTTTTATTTCAAAAAAACAAAAGCGCTATCTTCGCTTTTAATGATCTTTATGTTGCTTTTTGTCTTAAAGGCAAATGCGCAATGCCCTACGGGAGATGTTGTTTTAAACACACAGGCACAAGTTGACCAGTTTATAATTGATTATCCTACCTGCACCACGATTACCGGAAATCTTACTGTACAAGGAAATAACATTACCAACATCAGTGGATTAAGTAATATCGAGCATATCGGTGGGTTTTTCAGGTTGTGGAGCAATCCTTCGTTGACCAATATAGATGGATTATCTAATCTGATTTCTGTTGGAAACTATTTCGGTATCTATAACAATCCTTCGTTAACCAATCTGAACGGATTGTCAAGTCTTGAGAACGTCATTGGTTATCTTAATATTGACAACAACGCCCTTTTAACAAACTTAAACGGGTTATCAAACTTAAATTCGTTAAACGATGTACTGAGAATTGCAAATAATCCCGCGTTAACCCAAATAAACGCATTAAGTAGCTTGACAAGTATTGGAGGTTCTCTTGCTATTATTAATAATGATGCCTTACCCAATGTGAATGGGTTAAGCAGTTTGACAAGTGTAGGAGGTTATATTGATATAGAAGAAAATGCCGTATTGAGCGATATTTCCGCTTTGCAAAACACAACGTTCAATCCAAACGGCAGTTCTGGTCTAACCATCATAGACAACCCTGCCCTTGCAGTCTGCAACCTGCCAAATTTCTGTGCATATCTTGCTAATGACCCAAGTACACACCCGAGAAGTATTTCCGGCAACCTGGCAAATTGTTTGGACGAAGCGGCGGTTATTGCGGCGTGTACATCACCTCAATGCCCTACGGGAGATGTTAATCTTACTTCACAGGCAGAAATAAATCAGTTTGCAATTGATTATCCCTTCTGTACTGAAATTGCAGGGAATTTGCAGATAGGGCCGCCAAATGGTTCGGTAAGTGACATTACAAGCCTTTCTCCATTACAAAACATTACTTCTGTTCAGGGAAATTTGTTTATTCAGTGTAATGGCGTATTGCAAAATGTGAACGGATTAAACATACAAAGTGTAGGCGGAAGAGTGTATATTGGAGGTGACAACAGCACTTATACCAATTTGCTGCTACAGAATTTAGACGGATTAAGCAGTTTGACAAGCATTGGCGGCGATTTAGCCATAAAAAACAATACGGTCTTATCCAGTATAGGTTTAGGCAGTTTATCAAGTGTTGGAGGTGGTCTTTATGTTGCTAATAATAATGCCTTAACTAATGTGAATGGATTAAGCAGTTTAACAAATGTTGGAGGTTATCTTAACTTTATACATAATGCTGCCCTAACCAATTTAAACGGATTAAACAGTCTAACAAGTGTTGGAGAGGACATTTGGATTAGTGATAATACAATATTATCTGATATTTCTGCTTTGCAAAACACAACGTTCAATCCAAACGGCAGTTATGGTCTAACCATCACAGACAACCCTGCCCTTGCAGTCTGCAACCTGCCAAATTTCTGTACATATCTTGCTAATGACCCAAGTACACACCCGAGAAACATTTCCGGCAACCTGGCGGAATGTGTAAATGAAAATGCCGTTCTGGGAGCTTGCGGGCTTTTAGGCCAGGAAGATGTGGATGCCGGTTCTTTTAGTTATTATCCTAATCCGGTAAAAGATATTTTGAATATTTCAGCTAAAAACGGAATTAAAACCGTAGAAATCTACAACACCGCAGGACAGGAGGTAAAAAGCCAAAAAGCAACAGGCAATAATGCACAATTCAATATGTCCGGCTTGCAATCCGGCTCATATACCGTCCGAGTTGTAACAAGCAAAGGCGTTGAGACCTTTAAAGTTATAAAAGGCAAATAAAAATTTCACAGTCAAAAGGCCATATAAATACGGCCTTTTGATTTTTATATAAATATCCGTAGATATTTCAGAAAAGTTTCTATCCCTAAAACCGGCGTTCTGTCCCAGAAATTTTTCATTCAATAATGAGGCTTCTACTTTTGCTTGAAACAGTCGGAAGTTCATAGAATGAACCAGTCTAAATAATTAAAATTTTATAAAAATGAAAAAAACTATTACGCTGACAAGTATCTTAATTGCAAGTTTTGTTCTGAGCTGCAAAGAAAATTCAGAAAAAACGGAAGAAATAATCCAAGAGATTTCGCCGGAGACAGCAACCCCTGACGTTGCTTCTGAAAAAGAGCAATATTGCTTCAGAAATGAAATTCCCTATAACAATGGAGAGAGTTCGGATTTAGTCGATGTGGAAAACTTAGAGTTTACTGTGGAAGGAGATTCTGTCAAAGGAAAATTTGAATGGATTCCGGCAGAAAAGGGTGGATTATCGGGCGAGATTTCCGGCACCAAAAAAGGAAATGCGATAAACGCGGTTTATAATGAAACTTATGCAGAAGAACCTTACCCTATCGCTGTAAAAATTGCCCTTTCTGCTGATGAAGCAGTTGTTACAAGCTCCGATGAAAGTTTCGGCAGCTATACGATTAAAAAATCAGATTGTAAATAAAATCACTAAATCATTAACGCTAAATTTTTAAAAAATGAAAACACTTTACATCATTTGCTTTGCCTTTGCGGTTATAAGCTGCGAGAACATCTCAAAAAAATTTGAGGAAGTAACCGAGTCTTCCGGCTCAAACACTGACGGAACAACGGAAACAGATTTCCCGATTGCGGGAACCTGGTATGTGAACGATTCCGGTGAGGATTACAATGAAAATGCTTTAAATTTTTCTGAATATACCTTTGAAACTCCAGTAAACGTTGACGGGAAATTAACCGGAAAATTAAATACCGTTCTTTTTGAAGACGGCAGCCCTACACGCTCCGGAAATTATGAAATCACGGGTGAAAACAAATTGAAAGTATCCTTTCCAAATGAAATGGACTACGAGCTTACGTATGTTTACTATCCGGAAGAACAAAAGTTAGAAATAAATTTCGCAGGGCAAAACAGAACCCTGATCCGTAAGCAATCTATCGCAGAAACTGAAATTACGGAAAATTCTGAAGAAGTTGCAGTAAAAGATTCTGTACAAATCAGAAAGGAGCAGGTCTTGGAAATTGCGGGAGTCAAGTGGGAATCGAAAATTAGCAGTGGACGTCATATAAAACTTTCTCAACCTACTGTAGAAAATGGTGTTGTTAAAGGAACCATAGATTTTCAGAATGATATGTCGAATTTTTATACAGGAACTTATGAGAAATTATCGGAAAATAAATATTCAACTATTTTTAATAAGGGTTACATGGTGGTGAATGGACAAAAGCGAGACGAAAGAGATTATTCTTATGGCTATACATTTAGTCTTGAACCTATTGATGATGGAAATGCTATACTAGTCAAATGGTTTCAACAAGGGTCAGGAACTCTTTATAAAACAGAAAGATTTTATAAGTAGATTTATTCAACAAACAACCGGAGCAGGAATTTTTTCCTGCTCCTTTTAGAGATTAAAACATCAAACCACTAAATTTTTAAAAATGAAAACACTTTACATCATTTGCCTTGCCTTTGCGGTTATAAGCTGCGGGGATAAGCCGAAAGAATCCGGGGACACAAATCAGGAAACCCAGAATAACGATTCCCTTTCCATAGCGGAAGGAGTAAATCCGGAAGCATCAGCAGAACTGCGCTGGATGGAAAAAATCGCAGATGTGGACTGGATTGAAAATGGCGAGCCGGATCATAAACTAATATTCAGGAAACCAACCTCGCAGAGCGGCAGTTTAAAGGGTGACCTTGAGGAGCATTTCCCCGGTTTGGTTAATTTCGGCAAATACGATAGCAATTCTGAAGGTGTTTTGAACATTCAATTGCTCAAAACCATACGTGAGGGAGTGGAGGAACAACGTTCCAGTACAGCGAATTTAAAACTGAGTCTTGCCGATGAAAACACGCTGGTCATTAACTATCCGGATGGCAGAACACTTAGTTACAAACGTTCTCAAAAGAGCAATTCCCCAAAAGAAACAAAAACAGGATCCACTCCGGAACCAAACAATGCTACGCTTTGGATGAATAAAATTGAAGGAGACTGGAAAAATATAATGAATGCGCAAATCGTGAGATTCAATAAGCCCTTACAGCAAGGCGAAACCATCAAAGGAGAAGTAGAAATGCACGAAGAGTCTTTCATACAGGTTTTCAGGTATGAAAGAACTGCTGACGGACAAATGAAGTGCAAGCTCCTCCGATTCAAAATAACCGGAGATGAAAGCTATACGGAAGAGAATACAGGGAAAGAATCTGATGCTTCTTTCAAAACGGAACTTTTGGATGAAGGAAACACTTTGGTTCTGCATCACTCAAATGGCACAACTTATACATACAAGCGTTAATCGGCTAATGCTTACAAACTAAATCATTAATATTAATTTAAAAAAAATTAACACGAAAGTGGATTTAAGCGCAGCTTTTTTAAATATATTTTAAACCGAACTAATCTTTATTTCAAAAAAATTAGAATTAAGAATTGACAAATCCTAATTCTACTATGAAAACAAGGCATTATATTTATTTAATTTTGCTGAGCTAAAATACTGTTATGTTAAAAACGATTTTATTTTCCCTGCTAATTTTCAGCCCTTTTGCAATGGCTCAGGATTTTGCTTTGGATAAGGAAATAAAAGAAATCGACAGTTTAATTCAATACAATCAGTTTGAAACTGCACAAAGAAAAACCGACAATTTATACCAAAAATTCAGCAATTCCAAAGAACGGAAAAAACACAAAACTGAATTATTGGAGCTGAAATTCCGGCAAGCTCTTATCCTCGACAGACAAGACGGCCCATCTATGCAGCCGCTCCAAATATTATTGAAGATTACAGACGAAGCAGAAGCAGAACAGTTACATTCTTTGTCCTGTCGTATTTATTTGCTGATAGCTTTGGCTTATGAAAAAGCAGGTAATCTTGAATTGACCCATAAGTATCTCAATATAGCTTATCAAAAAATCCGGAAAAATAATCTGGAAAACCTTTACAGCACTTACTGTGTTAGAAAAAGCTCTTATCATCGATTTACGAAAGAGTGGGATTCTATGCAATATTATGCATACAGAGCGAAAGAATATGCTGAAAAATACCACAACGAAACCGATTTGTCAGATTCATATCTACTGCTTGAGATTGTGGCAAACAGAGCCCAAAATTATGAGGAATACTTAAAATATTCCTTTCTCTTGTTAAAATATCGCTCAAAATATAATGACTATACCGCTGTTGCTGCTGTTTATTGCGATATTGCCAGAATATATTTACAAATGAACAATTTTTCAAAAGCATTGATATACAGTGATTCGGCTTATGGGTTTTACAATGAACTTTCGCCATCCTATAAATATCCTCTTGCAAAAGAAAGATCTGAAATATATGAGGCTTTAGGCAATACCGATTCTGCCTATCATTATTTCAAGCAATATCATAACGATTTTTATCTTTTTCTAAAAGACGAAAATAACCTAAAAACCAAAAAATTAGAAGAACAATACCAAAATGACAAAAAAGAAGCGACCATCAAAAGTAAAAACAAACAAATGCTGCTCATTGTCAGTTTGTTATTTGTGATTGCCGTCGCTTCCATTTTATTAATTTTGCAGAACCGGAAAATCAATTCACGAAATAAAATTATCAATAAGCAATTGGCAGAGCTTTCCAAAACTTTGGAACAAAAACAGGTGCTTTTATCTGAACTTCAACATCGGGTAAAAAACAATTTACAGCACGTTATCAGCATTCTGGAAATCCAGAAAGAATCGGTTGATTTTAATAATATTGATGAACTCATCAGAGGAAACCAAAACCGAATTCATTCAATGGCATTGCTTCATAAAAAGCTAAATGTCGCAGATAATGTAAACGATGTGGATTTGAAAAGATACGTTACCGAACTTTCCGAGCTCGTGAAAGAATCGTACGACAATCATAAAAAGAAAATCACGCTCAATATAAAATGTGGTATAGAAAACATTTCCATAGAAAAAGCATTGCCGATTGGTTTAATCTTAACAGAATTAATCAGTAACAGTATGAAGCATGCTTTCAAAAAACGGAGTATCGGAATCATCAATATTGAAATCACAAAAGAGCAAAACACCAACAAGTTGTATTATTCCGATAACGGAAGCGGTTTTGACTTTAATCAACCAAGTGAAAAAGGTTTAGGCCAGGAAATCATCAAAGGATTAATTGACCAATTGGACGGAAGCATAGAAACCAAAAGCGATAACGGCTTTGACCTTACTGTCTTTTTTAATTAAATATTATGGAACAAAAAGTAATTTTATTAGTAGAAGACGATTTTCTGAACAGACGGCTTTCCAAAAAAACATTGACGGAAAATAATTATAAGGTTTTGGAGGCAAAAAATACCCGGGAAGCTTTAGAAATCCTGAAAAAAGAAAGCATAGACCTCGCTATTCTTGATATAAATCTGGGCGAAAACGAAAAGGACGGAATCACGCTCGGCGGACAAATCAAAGAAAAATTTTCTGTTCCGTTTATCTACCTGACCGCTTATGAAAATCCCGAAATCATCAAGAAAGCGGTTTCTACCACGCCTTATTCCTATCTGACAAAACCGTTTAAAAATGCCGATTTGATTGCCTCTGTGGACATTGCCATCCGGCAATCTGCGCACCTGCTCAAATACAAACCCTCTGTTTTGGTAAAAGATGAGGACTACAACGTGGAACTCCCGTTTGAAGAAATCAACTACATAGAATCAGACGGAAATTACCTGCTGTTTCATACGGATATAAAAACGTATAAATCCCGCTCCACCCTTAAGCAGATAATGGAAATACTTCCGGAAAGCACTTTTGTGCAAGTACACAGGGCTTACGTGGTAAACAAAACCAAAATAGAGAAATTTAACCTGAAAAGTTTAATAGTCAAAAATACCGAAATTCCCGTCTCCAAAAATTACTTTACATCAGAGTCCTTGACCAACATTTAAAAAATCTAGTGACTCCGAGAGGATTCGAACCTCCGACCAATAGTTTAGGAAACTACTGCTCTGTCCTGCTGAGCTACGGAGCCTAAAAAACATAAGGCTACCCCGTGAAAGGGCAGCCTTTTTTATAATAATAATTTCGTATAAAATTACAGGCTTACTCTACCACAGGGGCAATGGAAACATATGACCTATTGTCCGCTTTTTTACGGAAAACAACTGTTCCGTCCACCAAAGCAAACAATGTATGGTCTTTACCGATTCCCACACCGTCACCGGGATGGTGTTTTGTACCTCTCTGGCGAACCAGGATATTTCCCGCTTTTGCGATTTGTCCTCCGAAAATCTTAACACCTAAACGTTTAGAGTGCGATTCACGGCCGTTTTTGGAACTACCTACTCCTTTCTTATGTGCCATTTCAGTTTGTTTTTTGTTTGATTAATCTTCTTTTTTCTTTGTAGCTTTTTTAGGCTCCGCGCTTCCGTCTTCTGCCTTTTTTGCTTTCTTTACTTCCGCTTTCGGGGTTTCGCCTTCAGTTTCAGCTTTCTCTTTTTTAGCCGCTTTTACTTTACCGGCGCCGATTGAAACAATTTCAATTTTGGTGAACTGCTGGCGGTGTCCGTTTTTCTTTTTGTAACCTTTTCTTCTTTTCTTTTTGAAGACGATGACCTTGTCACCTTTTACGTGCTCCACGATTTTCGCTACAACGGAAACTCCGTCTATAACCGGGGCGCCAACCTGTACGGAACCGTTGTCAGTGAGCAATACGCGGCCGAAAGAAACTTCCGCGCCCGCATCACCCTGCAAACGGTTTACATACAACTGCTGGTCTTGCTCAACTTTGTATTGAAGCCCTGCTATTTCTACAATTGCATACATTATTATATGATTTAATTAATTTTTCGGACGGCAAAGGTAAGGATTATTGTTGAATTCGCAACTTCCTGTTGGGATTTTTTCTTTTCGTCCATCCTTTATAAAATTAAAAACAGTCAATCTTTTAACTCAAAATTATGATTTCTTCATCCGTTTTCGGGTTATGATGAAAATA